>JAABUQ010000583.1_pt1 | contig 85486 bp, 74 predicted proteins | sample 5560001 | NCBI WGS metagenome assembly JAABUQ01 (sample SAMN10711888, study PRJNA513371) | rock metagenome | isolation source: Antarctica rocks | place: Antarctica: Victoria Land, Finger Mt nord | collected 2015-12-18 | reverse complement strand
CCGCCTTGGCATTGCGCGTCGAGGACAGATGGACGTCGATCGTGTCGCCGTCCTTGTCGACGGCGCGATACAGGTCCGTCCATCGCCCCTTGACCTTCACATAGGTCTCGTCGACCCGCCAGCTCCGGTCGATCGACGGGCGCTTCCAGTACCACCGCAGCCGCTTCTCCATCTCCGGAGCATAATGCTGGACCTAGCGGTAACGCGTCGTGTGGTCGACATCGACGCCGCGCTCCTCGAGCGTTTCCTCCAAGTTACGGTAGCTGATCCCGTACTTGCAGTACCAGCGAACCGCCCAGAGGATGATATCGCCGCGAAAATGGCGCCATTTGAAATCGCCCACACCCGCTCCCCGCTTACATCAGGCGCGGCAAATCAGACCCGCCCCGAGTTTTTGCAACAGCGGCCTCATAGAGCCGTTTATCACTGGCGGAGAGATGTAGATTTTGAACTTAAAACGGTGATCGATCACGCTAACGTCGGGCACTCCCCACCTTGCACTCAGTCGCGAGAGAAAGGGCACCCCTTTACCGCGAGTTTCCTGCCGTTGCGGCTCTCCGCAGTGGGCATGCGCCATAGAATGGCGCGGAACCGCGACACTTGGACGAATGATGCTAACATATTAGAATAGAACGATAAAACATGGCGGAAGAGGTGGGATTCGAACCCACGGTGAGGTCGCCCCCACGGCGGTTTTCAAGACCGCTGCCTTAAACCACTCGGCCACCCTTCCGCACATGAAACTCTTAGATTTTGCTGGTTTTCGGGTCAACAAAGGAACACGCGTTCCAGCCTGAGTCGTCGGACGCAATGCTCGCTATCCTGGGCGTTGGTTACCCGATGCGTTTGGCGCGGAAGCCGGGCTCTCCTTCTACGCGCAGGAAATAGGACCCCATTGCCGCCGCCTTGATTTCCACCTTGGATCCTCGATGCGGCATGCGGCCGATCGGGCGGCTGTCGGTTTGCTGCCACACGGCACCATCCTCGAGCGTGAGCAACCAGCCTCCATCGGCTGCATTGCGGGCGGAGCTTACAACGCCTTCGATTTTGTTCATGCGCTCTTCGTTTCCCCGAAAAAGCGGGAAGTTAGGCAAACTCAGACCGAAGGCTTGCCGGCGACCGGCGCGCACGGCAGCACGGTCCAGTACGACGACTTCGCTACTCGCTTCGGCCTCGTCGAGCTTTGCGACACTTGCGTCATAGCAGGCGAGACGTTCGGCCGCGACCGCGACCTTGCGGCAATCGGTGACGCCCTTCAACGCCGCGGGACGTTCGGCACGGGCGCGCTCCCGCGCGTCCGCAGCCTCGCCGATGAGGAGGATCGATATTGCCACTCCGGCAATCCGTCCAAAGCGTGTCCCCATCCTATGCTCCCGACCTTATGCCTCGCCACTGCTATGGCGTCCCCGACCGCACACGCCAAGTCGGACGCGATGCTCGGGCGTAAGTGACTGTTGCGGCCGTGCTACAGCTCGCGCAGCATTTGTTCCACTGCCTGCCTTCCGCATTGCGCGCGTATGAACCATGGCCTTAAAACCATCGCCAAGCGCGTGCATCCTTATGCGCCGCCCCACGACGACCGCGCGGGCCTCGGGATCGGGGACCGTTTTGAGAAGGGGACAATCATGACCAGCCATATGCTCCGCAATCGGCTTCTGGGCTCGACGATCATCGCGGGCACCATCGTCCTGCTGGGCGGTGCCGCGAATGCGCAGACCACCGCTGGCGCGGGTGCGACGGCCAACACCGCGCCGATCGCACCGGCCACGCCGGGCAATGTCGCCGCGACCAACGATTCCGACACCATCGTCGTGACCGGCTCGCGCATCCCTCAGCCTAATCTGACCGGAGCGTCGCCGGTGACGGTCGTGAACGCGGCCGAGATCAAGTTCGAGGGCGCGGTCAACGCGTCCGATCTGCTGAACCAGCTGCCGCAGGTGTTCGCCGACCAGGGTGGCGCGCTGTCGAACGGTGCCACCGGCACCTCGACAGTCAATCTTCGCGGCCTTGGTTCGGTTCGTACACTGGTCCTGGTGAACGGACGTCGGCTGGGCCCGGGCGATCCGAATCTCGGAGCGGTGGCACCCGATATCAACTTCATCCCGACGTCGCTGATCAAGAGCGTGGACGTCCTGACGGGTGGTGCTGGCGCGGTATACGGCTCGGACGCGGTCGCGGGTGTCGTCAACTTCAAGATGGACACCGAGTTCACGGGCATGCGGGTCGATGCGCAGTACAGCATCCTGCAGTCCAACAACGGCTCAAATGCCGGAAACTTCCGCAGCGCGCTCAATGCGCGTGGCTTTCCGATCCCCGACGGGAATACGGTCGGCGGCGCTGCCTATCAGACGACCATCGTGATCGGCGCCGGAACCAAGGACGATCGCGGGCACGTCACCGCGTATTTCGGCTATCAATCGACCGACGCGTTAACGCAGGGCGAGCGGGACTTCAGCGCCTGCTCCTTGGGTCAGCGCAATAAAGGAACTGCGCTCCAGTGTGGAGGCTCGCCTACAAGCGGCAGTGGCAACATTGTAACCGGGGGCACCGGAAATCAGTATACTGTGCAGGGCAACCAGTTCGTGCCCGGTAACAACCCGTTCAACTACGCACCTTACAACTACTTCCAGCGGCCGGACGAGCGGTTCACCGCAGGTGCCTACGCGCACTACGATGTTACGGACTACTTCAAGCCGTATATGGAATTCATGTTCATGGATGACCGGACGCGTGCGCAGATCGCGCCCTCGGGTATTTTCACTGGACAGGTGACGAACTTCAATTGCGACAATCCTTTGCTATCCGCTCAGCAGGTGAGCGCGATTTGCGGTAACCCCGCCAATCTGGTGGGGTATCGCGCTCCGGGGACCAACGCGCCTGTGAACAACGTCCCCGATCCGGGCGCATTACCCACGGTATTCACCGACGGACCGAACGGCACGGCGTATAACCGCGCGAACCTGGGCATCCTCGCCCGTCGTAACGTCGAAGGTGGTGCGCGTATCGACGATCTTCGGCACACCGATTATCGGATCGTGCTCGGCACCAAAGGCGATATTGCCAAGGGGGTGAGCTACGACCTTTACGGGGAATTCTCCAACATCATTTACCAGCAGAATTATCTGAACGAATTTTCGATAACGCGCGCGGTACGAGCAACCGACGTTGTAACGAGCCCGACTACGGGCGTACCGGTTTGCCGCTCGGTTCTGAATGGTCAGGATCCCAACTGCATCCCCTATAATCTCTTTCAGACCGGCGGTGTCACGCAGGCAGCGGTGAATTATCTGCAGGTTCCGGGCTTTTCGACGGGCAACGTGAAAGAAACGGTGGTCAGCGGCTCGATTACCGTTCTGGGTAGCGAATATGGTCTGCAATCCCCACTTTCGTCCGAAGGCATTGGGTTGAACATCGGCGGCGAGTATCGGCGTGAAGCGCTCGAAGTGCGTCCCGACCTGGAGTTCCAAACGGGCGATCTCGCCGGCCAGGGAGCCGCGACGCTGCCGATCGCGGGAAGTTACAATGTTAACGAGTTCTTCGCCGAGGTTCGCGTGCCATTAATCGCCGACCGTCCCTTCGCCAGGGAACTCTCGATCACCGGTGGCTATCGCTATTCGGACTACAGCATCCAAGGCAAAGCCGACTCGTACAAGGGAGAGGTCGTCTGGTCGCCCCTGAAGGGTCTCCGCTTGCGCGGCGGCTATAACCGCGCAGTGCGTGCGCCCAACATCCAGGAGCTGTTCGCACCGAACAAGGTTGCGCTGAATGGCGTCAGCGACCCCTGCGCGGGCCGTATCGCCGATGGTCAAACGCCGACCTTCTCACAGGCGCAGTGTTTGCGGATGGGTGTCTCAGCCGCCCAATATGGGACGATCATCCCAAATTCCGCAAATCAGTATAACGGCTTCATCGGAGGCAACACCGCGCTGACCCCTGAAAAGGCCGACACGGTAACCGTGGGTTTCGTGATTCAGCCGGCGTATGTGCGTCGTCTTAGCATCACCGTCGATGCGTTCGATGTCCGTATTAACAACGTCGTCGGAGTGTACGGCCAGGACAACATCCTCAATCAGTGCGGTACTACAGGAAACGGAACCTTCTGTAGCTTGATCCATCGCGATAATCAGGGTTCGCTCTGGATTTCGCCGAATGGTTATGTCGTCGACCGGAATGTCAACGCCGGTCGGCTAGCGACCCGGGGTCTCGATGTCGATGTCGCATATTCGGTCCCGACGTCACGGTACGGCACCTTCGGGGTCAGTTTCGTTGGTACTTATCTCGACCGCTTGCAGACGACGAACTTCCAGTCGCCTTTATACGACTGCGCCGGTCGCTTCGGGACGATTTGCGGAATTCCGAGCCCCCGCTGGCGGTCGAAGACGCGCTTGACCTGGACGGTTCCCGGGGGCGCGACGCTGTCGGCGCAATGGCGCTACGTCGATCCCGTCAAGGTCGATGCGTCGAGCAGCAACCCCGCTCTGGCAGGTTCGATATACCCGATCAGCCAGCGGATCTCCTCGTTCAGCTATTTCGATCTTTCGACTTCGTTCCGCGTCAATGACAAGGCAAGCTTCCGGATGGGCGTGAACAACGTCACCGATAAGAATCCTCCGATCGTCGCATCCCAGTACCTTCCCCAAGTATACGGTAGCGGCAATACGTTCCCGCAGGTGTATGATTACGCCGGACGGTATATTTTCGCCGGTATCAGCCTGGACTTCTAACGAAGTGCTCACGTCTTAGGGACATCGACGGCGAGCTTACGCTCGCCGTCTTTCGTTGGAGCGCATGACCCAGAGTCGACCGATATCGATCCACCCTGCCGAAGCCGCCGCGGACGCCGCGCTCGCGCGCGGTGACATGCCCCAAGCGGTGGCACTGCTGGGGCAAGCCTTGGGCGCGGTGCCTGCGAATGCGCAACTCTGGTTGAAGCTCGCGGCGCTCCACCGCGCGCGAGGTGACCCCGATGCCGCGCTCGTCGCCGCCGATAGCGCGCTTTCCGCCGACCCGCTCGATTTCACCGCGCTCCTGATGCGCGCCTCGCTGCTCGATGCGCTGGGAAGGCCCGGGTCGGCCGAAGCCTACAGCAACGCGCTCGCCCGTAAACCCGAGGGCACGCTCCCTCCGCCGATCGCCGCTGCGGTCGCTCGCGCCGAAACGGCGCACGCGCGCCATGTCGCGTCGCTCGGCGCCTCGATCGCGGCCTCCACACAGGCCGCGTTGGCCCGGGCCGACCCCGCGGAGCGCGGCAGGGTCGACCGCTTCGTGTCGAACGCACTTCGTCGGACACGCCATTTCGGCCAAGAGCCGACACACTTTGCCTACCCCGGCCTCCCCGCGATCGAGTTCTACGATCGCGCTGATTTCCCATGGCTCAAGGCGTTCGAGGCCAAAACGGACGCGATCGAGGCGGAGCTCCGCGCCACGCTCGCGGTCGATGGCTCGACCGAGCCTTACATCGCCTATTCCAAGGGCGTGCCGCTGGGACAATGGCGTGAGCTGAACCATTCGGACCGCTGGCTCGCGGTTCATGTGATCCGCAATGGCCGGCCCGCTGCCCGACTGGCGGCGCTTTGCCCAACGACGATCGACCTCCTCGGTCGCGCCCCGCAACCGAACCTGCATGGCCGCTCGCCCGCAGCGATGTTCTCGGCGTTAGCCCCACGCACTCGCATCCCACCGCATACCGGCGTCACCAACGTCCGCCTGGTCGTCCACGTGCCGCTCGTCGTGCCGTCCGACTGTGGCTTCCGCGTTGGTGGCGAGGTAAGGCGCTGGCGTCGCGGCGAAGCGATCGTCTTCGACGATACGATCGAGCACGAGGCCTGGAACGACAGCGACGAACTTAGAATCGTATTGATTTTCGACATCTGGAATCCTGCGCTCAGCCGCGCCGAGCAAGAGGCGGTCAGTGCGGTTTTCGAGGGCTTGGATTAAAGAGTAGGCGAGCCGAGGCGTTCGGTGGATCCAAGCGACACGCTATCGAGAGTCCCGATCGCTATAGTGGACGAGGCCGCCCGCGTGCGCGGCGCGGCATGCCCGCCAGCCGACGATGCGCCGGGCGAAGACGTCGCTAGTGAGGCGACCTACACGGTTCCCTTTGGCGCGGACATGGGAGCGCCGTTATCGGATTGCGGTGGTGAACGGCGTCAGGTCCGTTTCCCGATCGAATACGTCCACACCCTCGCGCCGCTTAAGCCATCCGACCACCCGGTAGGTCACCGGGGTCAGCAGCACTTCCCACCCCACCTTGCCCAGATAGTTCGCCACCATGATGCTGAGCAGCAGATCGCTCGTCCACACGCCGTAGAACGCCAGCGGGTAGAAGATCAGCGTGTCGAACGCTTGCCCCACGACGGTCGAGCCGATCGTGCGTGTCCAGAGCTTTGCGCCTCCGGTCCACACCTTCATCCGCGCAAGGACCGCCGCGTTGGCGAACTCGCCCACCCAGAACGCCGCAAGACTGGCGGCAAACACGCGCGGGGTGTTGCCAAAGACGATTTCGAGCGCGGCCTGGCCGTGGTAATCGGGCGCCGGGGGCAGGCTCACGACCGCCCAGCTCATGAAGGCGGCGAAGATGGACGCGCCAAGACCCGCCCAGACCACGCGACGCGCACGAGCGTATCCGTACACCTCGGTCAGGATGTCGCCGAGGACGTAGGAGATCGGGAAAAACAGGAGGCCCGCGCCGAACTCGATCCGGTGCGCGCCGAGCGGGCCGAGGTCGATCCGACCCAGCGTCGCGCCCTTGGACGCGCCGATCAGGTTCGAGCACAGGATGATCGCGACGAAGGCCGCCATCGCGAAATCATAATAGAGGAAGGTGCGCGTGCGCACGGTGGCCGCATCGACCGCGCGGATGCCGGAAGGTTCGATCGCGATCACGTTCATGACTGTCAGCCTAGGGTCGCAACAATCGCGAGGGAAGACTCGACACGGCTGTTCCCTGGGTGTTCTTGTCTATCATGATCGCTCCGAGTCGTCCGCTCCGCTGGCTCTACCTCGATTTGAACAGCTACTTCGCGAGTGTGGAGCAGCAGGAACAGCCGCATCTGCGCGGGCGGCCGATCGCGGTGGCTCCGGTGGAGAGCCCGTCGGGTACGATTATCGCTGCGTCCTACGAGGCCAAGGCTTATGGCGTACGCACCGGCCACAAGGTCCGCGAGGCGCGCGCCCTATGCCCCGATCTGATCCTAACCCCCGCGCGGCACGAGCTGTACGTGGCGTATCACGAGCGCATCGTCGCCGAGGTGTGGCGGCATATTCCCGTGACAGCGGTCTGCTCGATCGACGAGGTCGCGTGTCGCCTGCTCGATAACGAGAACGATCCACGCGAGGCCGCCGCGCTCGGCGTGCGGATCAAGGCGGCGATCCGGGCGAAGGTTGGCGATCATCTGCGCGCCTCGGTTGGTATCGCGCCCAACCGCCTGATCGCCAAGATGGCGTGCGACATGCATAAGCCCGATGGGCTTACGATCGTGGAGGCGCACGAGCTGCCCTGCCGCTTGGCTACCCTGCCGCTGGGCGACATCCCCGGCATCGGCCGCAAGACCGCCGCGCGCTTCACCGCGCGCGGGCTGAACAGCATCGGCGATTATACTGCGCTCGGTGCAGGGGCGGCGGGGGCGGCGCTCGGTTCGGTGCTGGGCTCGCGCCTGTGGTGGCGGCTGCACGGGCATGATTTTCCGGATGCGCCCGCGCAGTCCAAATCGATCGGCCACAGCCATGTGCTGAGCCCGCAGGCGCGCGATCCCGAGAGCGTGCGGCTGGTCGCGCGGCGGCTGTTGATGAAGGCGGCGAGCCGGCTGCGGCGCGGCGAGTATGTGACGACGCGGCTGGTGCTTGGCGCGCGGCTGGAGAACGGTGCCGACTGGCGGCGGGAGTGCCGCGTCGCGCCCACCGCCGATAGTTTCGCGCTGCTCGATGTGCTCGCGCGGCTTTGGCCGATGCTGGCCGCCCATCTCGCGCAGACGGGCGCGCGTATTCGTACGATCGGCGTAACCGCCGCCGATGTCCGGGCCGAGGCCGGCGATCAGGGCAGCCTGTTTGCCGCGCTGCCGCCCACGGATGCTCTCGCTCGGGCAGCGCGCTCCCCCAAACTGAGCGTGGCGATGGACAAGGTGAATGCGCGGTTTGGCAAGAATGCGGTCACGCTTGGGCCGCTAAGTGGCGGACGAGCGGATCATGTGGGCGCGAAGATCGCGTTTGGGCGTATCCCGGAGCGGGCGGAGTTTCACGAGTAGGCGGGGCCAGGCGGCCCCCTTTTGGCCTGCGGGCACCTTCCCCTGAGGAGGAGGGTCAGCTGGGGTGCGCCTCGACCTCGGCTTCCGCGCCGCTGCGAATGGCCGACATGGCATCGTCCATGCGGGACTGGAGTTCCTCGGGCGCATAGTCCGCGTTGTGCTGGTGGACGCTCCAGCGGTGGCCGAAAGGATCGAGGAGCATGCCGACGCGGTCGCCGTAGAACTCGTCCGTGGGAGGACGGATCGCGGTCGCGCCCGCTTCGATCGCGCGGGCGTAGGCGGCGTCGGCGTCGGCGACCATGATCGAGAGGGCGGTGCTTGCGCCGCCGCGCGCCTTGGGTCCGAGCATGCCCATCTGCGGCCACTCGCCCGAGAGCATCAGGCGCGCGCCGCCGATGTCCATCTCGGCGTGGCCGACCTTGTCGCCAATCTTGAGACGCAGTGTCTCCCTCGCCCCGAACGCGCGGGCGTAGAACTCGAGCGCGGCGGCGGCATCGTCGACGGTGAGATAGGGGATGAGCGTCTGGGTCATGGGGCGGCTCCCTTTGTCGGCGCTCGATAGCATCATGCTGCGCGCCCTTCTATGAGGCGGGGCATGACCGCCATTACCCCCAAGATCGTCGCCGATCACGGCCTGTCTCCTGACGAATATGCGCGCATTGAGGGTGCGTTGGGCCGTGCGCCCAACCGGCTGGAGCTGGGCATCTTCTCGGTAATGTGGTCCGAGCATTGTTCGTATAAGTCGAGCCGCATTCACTTGGGCAAGCTGCCGACCAAGGCTCCTTGGGTGATCCAGGGGCCGGGTGAGAATGCGGGGGTGATCGACATCGGCGACGGATGGGCTGCGATCTTCAAAATGGAATCGCATAACCATCCCAGTTTCATCGAGCCGTACCAGGGTGCGGCGACCGGTGTCGGCGGGATCATGCGCGATGTGTTCACGATGGGCGCGCGCCCGATCGCAATGCTGAACGCGCTGCGCTTTGGTGACGTGGATGCGCCAAGAATGAAGCATCTGATCCGAGGCGTGGTGAGCGGTATTGGCGGATACGGCAACTGCGTGGGCGTGCCCACTGTTGGGGGTGAGACGAATTTCGACGCGGGATACAATGGTAATATCCTGGTGAATGCGATGTGTGTTGGCCTCGCGCGCGCAGATGCAATCTTCTATTCGGCGGCGGCGGGAGTGGGGAACTCGGTCGTCTATGTGGGATCGAAGACCGGGCGAGACGGTATTCATGGGGCGACGATGGCGTCCGCCGAGTTTACCGCGGACACCGAGGACAAGCGGCCCACGGTGCAGGTGGGCGACCCGTTTACCGAGAAGCTGTTGATCGAGGCGTGTCTGGAGCTGATGGCGACGGGCGCGATCGTGGCGATCCAGGACATGGGAGCGGCGGGGCTGACGTCTTCCTCCGTCGAGATGGCGTCCAAGGGGGGCGTTGGAATCGCGTTGGTGATGGATCAGGTTCCGTGCCGCGAGGAGGGCATGACGCCGTACGAGATGATGCTGAGCGAGAGCCAGGAACGGATGCTGATGGTGCTCAAGCCCGGGCGCGAGGCGGAAGCTGAGGCGATTTTCCAAAAATGGGAGCTGGATTTCGCGGTGATCGGTAAAGTGACCGACACCAAGCGGATGGTGCTGACGTGGCGCGGCGAAGTCGTGGCGGATCTGCCGCTCGATCCGATCGGCGAGGAAGCGCCCAAATACGATCGGCCCTGGCTGCGGACCGAGCCGCCCGCGCCTTTGATGGATGTGCCCGAATCGACGGACATCGCGGCCGATCTACTCAAGCTGATGGGTTCGCCCGCGCTCGCCTCGCGCCGGTGGATCTGGGAGCAGTATGACCACATGGTCGGCGCGGACACGGTGCAGCGGCCGGGTGGGCGGGCGGGCGTGGTGCGCGTGCACGGGACCGAAAAGGCGCTCGCGATGGTGACCGAGTGCACGCCGCGCTACTGCCTCGCCGACCCGTACGAGGGCGGCAAGCAGGCGGTGGCGGCGGCGTACCGCCGCCTGATCGCGGTGGGAGCCAAGCCGCTGGCGATCACCGATTGCCTGAACTTCGGCGCGCCGACCAACCCCGTAGTGATGGGGCAGCTGGTGGGGTGCATCGAAGGGATGGCGGAGGCGTGCCGGATGCTCGACTTCCCCGTGGTGAGCGGGAATGTGAGCCTGTACAACGAGACCGAGGGGCGTCCGATTCCGCCGACGCCCGCCGTAGGGGCGGTCGGGCTGATCGAGGACTGGCGGCGCACGATGACGATAGGGTTCAAGGCGGAGGGGGAATGTATCTTCGTCGTAGAAGGGGCCAAGCGGCGAGACGGCCACCTCGGCCAGTCGCTTTGGCTTTCAGAGATCGCAGGCGAACGTCAAGGTTCGCCTCCCGCTACGATTCTGGCAACGGAACATGCGATCGGTTTTTTTGTCAGCGCGCTTATCGCTGACGGCATTGTCACCGCCGTGCACGACATTTCTGACGGTGGGATGCTTGTCGCGCTTGCCGAAATGGCACTCGCTTCAGACATTGGAGCGACGATTACATTGTCGGGCCGGCCATCCTACGCCGCCGATGTTTTTGGCGAAGACTGCGGGCGGTACATTGTGACCGTACCCGACGAAGATAAGCGGATCGTAGATCGCGCCCGCGCTGCAGGCGTCGGACTTGACTGGTTTGGTTGGACGGGCGGGCAGACACTTAGCGGCGGCAAAGACGATTTGACCGTTTTCGATATCCCCCTCGCCCAACTCCGCGCCGCGCACGAAAGCTGGTTGCCAAGCGTGATGGAGTGATTTGCTTCTCTTTCACTTGCGTAAAGGGTTGCGGGTAGTGCCGGAGGGGGTGCCGAGCGGCAAAGCCCCCTCCGCCCTTCGGGCACCTCCCCCAAGAGGGGAGGAGATAAATTTACTCGAAGCCGCCGGGCGGGACGATGAGTTCGGCGTCGAGAAGGGGGGCGAGGCTGATGGGTTCGCCAAAGCGGGCGACGCGGCGTTCCGAATAGCCGTCGGGGCCGGGAGCGGCGCAGAGGTGGACGACTTCGCCGTTGAGGTCGATCACCCAGACGCGGGGGATGTTCGCGCGGGCGTAATCCTGCAACTTGTCGCCGAGATCGCGTCGCAGGCTGGAATCAGCGATCTCGATTGCTAGCAGCACGTCCTGCGGAGAGAAGCGTCGAGTGCCACGCTGCTGCGGCCTGACGATCGCGACGTCGGTCTCGCGGGTCGTCTCGGGATCGATCTGGATCGATCCTTCCGAGTAGACGCGGATGTCCGCGCGAAATCGAAACAATTGCCTCAGCACGACGAGCAGTTCGTCCTGATTGGCGATATGCGGCAGATATTTGGCGTTCACGTGGACGATCTCTCCGCGCACGAGCTCGGCGCTGCCCGGGCCGTCGAAGACGCCCGCTTCGATCATGCGATCAAACTGCCCCAGCGTGAAGCGCGCCGGGGTGCGTGCGCCGCTGGCGGGCTCGTGGAGGTCGCTCGGATCGCGGTCGGCCATGCGCGGTGCATATCACGGGGCGCAGGCGCGCGCGAGATCGATCGGGTTACGAGCTTTACGAACCGAATAGGAACATTTTAGTTGACAGCGACACGCTGTTCTGACACAAGCGCATCAAGTCGAAGAGGTGCGGGCGGGCGCGGCGGTTGCCTCGCCCGTCGATGTTTTGGGCGGGGTGATGCATGGACGAACAGGCGAAAACGGGCACGGCAAAGGCGCGCGTGCGTGGGACGAACGGGCGGTACGTTGTAGCGGGTGCTGCAAGCGTGGCGCCGACGACGAAGCCGCAGACGGAGGGTAAGTGCGGCCTCGAAGAGGGCGAACGCCGACGGGTGCGGTCGTACGTCGCCAACACCGCCGCGCGGCGTGCGGCAAAATCGGCGGCGCTGGAGGCGGCGCTGGTTCCGCCCAAGACGTCCAGGTTTTGGACGATCGCAAAACAGCTGATGTTCATCAACACGCTCGGCGAGACCGGGCGGGTGGACGTCGCGGTGCGCCCGACGGGGATGAGCTTGAACGCGCTCTATGCGCTGCGGCGGCGCGACCAGGCGTTCGCTGCCGCCTGGGCGGACGCGCTCGCCTGCCATGCGGAGCTGGCCGAAGCGATCGTGCTGGGCAATGCGGTCAACGGCTATGACGCGCAGCATGAGGTGGAGCCGGGCAAACGGCGCGTGATGAGCGAGCGGCTGATGGTCGAAGTGCTGCGCCGGCGGCGCGCGCGGCCGGAAGGGTCAGCGGAAATCGGGTCGGGCGAGGAGGGCGCGCTGCCGCCGGGCAAAGCGGGCGAACAGGCGCGGCTGAAGTTCGAGGCGGCGATGTCCTCGCTGGCCGATCGCATCGCGTCGGCGCAATGATCGCGGCGCAGGACTGGCGACGGGGCCGCAGCGTCGCCGAGATCGCGGCGACGTGGGGCGGGACCGCCTCGATCGCGGCGGGTTTGAGCGCGCGCGAGCTGGCGGAACTGGCGCACGAGTGGAAATTCTGGGCGCGGCCGGGGCAGATCGCGCCGCCGCAGCCCTGGACCACATGGGTGATATATTGGCGGGCCGAGGGTTCGGCAAGACGCGCGCAGGAGCGGAGTATGCGCGCGGCTGGGCGGAGCGGGATGGATCGGCCAGGATCGCGCTGGTGGGGGCGACGCTGGGCGACGCGCGCGCAACGATGGTGGAGGGCGAGAGTGGGCTGCTCGCGGTGGCTCCGCCGGGGCGTCGGCCACGCTATGAGCCGTCGCGACGGCGGCTGCTATGGCCCAACGGTGCGCAGGCCTTCCTGTATTCCGCCGAGGAGCCCGACCTGCTGCGCGGGCCGCAGCATCATTTCGCGTGGGGGGACGAGATCTGCAAATGGGGCCAAGGGCAGGCGACGTGGGACAATCTGCGGCTGGGGCTGCGGCTGGGCGAGCAGCCGCGCGCGGTGGTGACGACGACGCCGCGGCCGATCCGGTTGCTCAAGGACATGCTCGCGAGTCCGGGGACGGTGGTGACGCGTGGGACGACGCGGGACAATGTCCTGAACCTGCCTGGTGCGTTCCTACAAGCGGTGGAGGCGGCGTATGCGGGCACGGTCTATGGGCGGCAGGAGCTCGGCGGCGAGCTGATCGAGGACGTGACGGGGGCACTGTGGCACCGGGCGGGGCTTGAGGCGGGTCGCGTCGTGGCCGCGCCGGCGATGACGCGCGTGGTGGTCGCGGTCGATCCGCCGGCGGGGGCGAGCGCGACATCGGACGCGTGCGGGATCGTCGTGGTGGGGCTGGGCTCGGACGGGCGCGCCTATGTTCTGGCGGATCGCAGCGTGCAGGGTTTGTCGCCCGAGGGGTGGGCGCGCGCGGTGGTGGGTGCTGCGGGCGATTATGCCGCCGACCGCGTGGTCGCCGAGGTGAACAATGGCGGCGCGATGGTGGAGAGCGTGTTGCGGGGCGTTTGCGCCGGGTTGCCGGTGCGCAGCGTGCGCGCGTCGCACGGCAAGGTAGCGCGCGCGGAGCCGGTGGCGGCGCTGTACGAGGCGGGGCGGGTGAGCCACGTGGGTTCGCTCCCCGCGCTCGAGGACGAGCTGTGCGGGATGGTGGTCGGCGGCGCCTATGCGGGACCGGGCCGCTCGCCGGACCGCGCGGATGCACTGGTGTGGGCGCTGAGCGAGCTGATGCTTGGCGGGACGGCCGCGCGGCCGGGGATGCGGATGCTCTGATCCGCGCAGACGACTTATTGGGGAGATTTTCGCGATGCGGTTACCGATATTCGGACGAAAGTCCGCAGCGCCGCCGCTGCAGGCGCGCTATCCGATGGCGGCGTTCGGGTGGAGCGGCGGTATCCGCGCGGTCGGCTACGAGGCCGAGGTGCGCGCCGCTTATCTGCGAAATCCGATCGCGCAGCGCGCGGTGCGCACCGTGGCGGAGGGCGTGGGCGGTGCGCCGCTCGTGGTTTCGCCGAGCGATCATCCGCTGGCGATACTGCTGACGCGCCCCGCGCCCGGCACGAGCGGGACGACGTTCATCGAGGCGGTAACAACCTATCTGCTGCTGGGCGGAAACGCCTATCTGGAGAGTGTCGATGGGCCGGACGGGACTCCGGTGGAGCTGTACGCGCTGCGGCCCGAGCGGGTGCTGATCGAGGCGGACGCGAAGGGATGGCCCGAAGCGTATGTATACCGTGTTGGTGGGGGCATGGTGCGCTATCCCGCGATGGACGGCATGGGGCGGCCCGGGTTGTGCCATATTCGCACGTTCCATCCGCTGGACGATCATTATGGGCTGGGCTGCCTGGGCGCGGCGCACTCGGCGGTGGAAACGCACAATGCCGCCTCGCGCTGGAGCACCGCGCTGCTGGAGAACAGCGCGCGGCCGAGCGGAGCGCTGGTGTACGAACCCGCCGACGGATCGACGCTGAGCGCCGAGCAATATGAGCGGCTGAAGACCGAGATGGAGACAAGCTTCACCGGAGCGGCGAATGGGGGCCGTCCGATGCTGCTGGAGGGCGGGCTGCGTTGGCAGCCGCTGTCGCTGACGCCCGCCGAGCTGGACTTCACCGCAGCGAAGGCGAGCGCGGCGCGCGAGATCGCGCTCGCGTTCGGGGTGCCGCCGATGCTGCTGGGGCTGCCGGGCGACAACACCTATGCGAACTACGCGGAGGCGAACCGGGCGCTGTGGCGACTGACGCTGTTGCCGCTGGCGGATATGCTGGCGGATTCGCTGGAGGCGCACTTCCGCCACTGGTGGCCGGACGTGCGCGTGCGGATCGACCGAGACGGCATTCCAGCCCTTGTGCAGGACCGCGCGGCGCTGTGGGCGCAGGTGGGCGGCGCGAGCTTCCTGACCGACGCGGAGAAGCGATCGATGCTGGGGATCGATAAGGAGCTGAGCCAATGAGCAGTGTGGAGGCGAGCCCGATGCTGGCGGGCCTGATCCGCCAGGCCGAGCAGGAAGGTGCCGATCTGGTAACTCTGCGTGCAGTGGTGGAGGAGGCCTCGCAGCTGGGGGCCGAGCGCGCGTGCAAGCGGCTGGGGCTGGATGACGGGGGTGCGCTCGCGGACATCGTGGAGATGCGCGCGACGCTGGCGGGCTGGCGCGATGCACGGCGGGCGGCGTGGAATGCGGCGGTGACGTGGACGGTGCGCGGCGTGGTGGCGGGGCTGCTCGCGCTGATCGCGGTTAAACTGCATTTGGCCGACCTGGTGCGTCCGTGACGCTTGGGCCAGGCCCAGGGAAGGGCGCGGCGGACAAGGCGGGTCCGGTCAGGATCGCGGGTTATGCGAGCGTGTTCGACGTGGCGGACAAGGGCCGCGACGTGGTCCGCAAGGGCGCGTTCGCGAGGGCGTTGGCAGCGGCGGCGGGGGCCGGAGCGGGAGCGAGCGTACCGCTGCTGTGGCAGCATTACGCCAAGCGGCCGATCGGCCGGGTGGAAGCCTTGTCCGAGGACAGCCGGGGGCTGCGCGTGATCGCGCGGCTGGCGGACGGAAGTTCGGCGGCGGGTGAGGCGGCGGCGTTGCTGCGCAGCGGCGCGGTGGCGGGGCTTTCGTTCGGGTATCGGGTTCGCAAGGGCACGCGCAACGCGGCGACGGGCTTACGTGAGCTAACCGATCTGGATTTACTAGAGGTTTCGCTGGTGACCTTTCCAATGCAGCCGCTCGCGCGGGTGCACGCGGTGGAGCTACCAGCCGAGGCGTGATGACGGGGTTCCTAGGGAGAAGACGCATGGATTATGAGATCAAGGCGGACGTGCTTGAAGCGAGCTTTGGCGCGATCGAGGCGAGCGGCGCGAGTGATGTTTCGGGCGAAATTACCGCCCTGCGCGGCGAAGTGGCCAAGCTGGGCGCGATGATCGACGGCGCGGCGCGCGCGGCGCAACGGCCCGCGCTGTCGGGTGCCAAATCGGTGCCCGCCCGCGATCCGGGGATGGCGCAATATCTGCGCAAGGGGATCGAGACCGGGATCGAGCGCAAGAGCTTTGCCGAGACGAGCAACGCCGGCGCGGACGGCGGCTATGCGGTGCCGTTGCAGATCGACGCGGTGATCCAGGCGACGCTGCGCGACATCTCGCCCATTCGCCGGATCGCCAATGTGGTTCAGGTGGGATCGTCCAACTATCGTCGGCTGATCACGCTGAACAATGTGGCGTCCGGTTGGGTGAGCGAGAACGATGCGACCCAGCAGGCCGCGACGAGCACAATCAAGTTCGGCACGATCGCGCCGCCGATGGGCGAGCTTTACGCCAATCCCAGCGCGACGCAGGCGATGCTCGACGACAGCTTCTTCGATCTGGAAGGCTGGCTGGCGCAGGAGATCGCGCGGGAGTTCGCCCGTGCCGAGGGTGCCGCGTTCGTGAGCGGAACCGGCGTGAACCGTCCACTTGGGTTCCTGGCGAGCCCGGCGACGGCGGTGGCGGACGCGACGCGGCCGATCGGCACGTTGCAGTATATCACCACCGGGGTGAGCGGCGCGTTCCCGACGCAGACGACGACGGTGTTCCCGCAGGACACGATCATCAACCTCATCCACTCGCTGCGTCCCGCATACCGGCAGAATGCAAGCTTCGTGATGAACACGCAGACGCTGTCGATCATCCGCCGGATGAAGGACAGTTATGGCGGGTTCAGCTGGACGCCGTCGATGGTTCCGGGGCAACCCGACATGCTGTTCGGCTACCCGGTGATCGATTGCGAGGACATGCCGGTGATCGCACCGGGCAGTTTCTCGATCGCGTTCGGCGACTTCCAGGCCGGGTATATCATCGCGGACCGGCTGGATACGCGCATCCTGCGTGACCCGTTCTCCAACAAGCCGTTCGTCAACTTCTACGCGACCAAGCGGGTGAGCGGATCGGTGGCGAACAGCGAGGCGATCAAGCTGCTGAAGTTCGACGCGAGCTGATCGCCGTCTCTCCCACGAGCGGGAGAGACATTTCCGGTTCCGGGCGGGGTTTTCCCCTTTCGCCGCCCGATGACTGCGCCGCCGGACCCGTGACCTGGTCCGGCGGTGCCTTTTCCCTGCGCGATGGAGAGCCCCCCGTGACGGTTGTTTTCACCGACAATTTTACCGGCGTCTCGGGGACCGCGATAGCCGGACGCGCGGGGACTGGAGGCAGCTGGACGGGGTTCGGTGTGGCGGCGGCGGACATCGCCGCGCTGAAGATCAACGCGACCAATCAGGTTCGGATTACGAGCACCACCGGCTGTTTGGTCCGGGTGGAGCTGGGCGAGGCGGACCATTACGCCAAGGCCGCGATCCTGGTTGCCAATGTGTCTGGCGCGGTCGCCGTGCGGGCGACCGATCATCTGAATTTAATCGGGCTGCGGGTAGCAGGCTCGACACAGGTGGAGCTGTTCAAGCGCGTTGCGGGAACCGAGACGAGCGTCACCAAGGTCAGCGTGGGCACGGTTGCGCTGCCCATCACACTCGAGCTGCGGATGAGTGGGTCGACCGCGTTCCTGGTCGTGAACGGCGCGTCGGTGGGGCTGGCGGCGGGCTATGCGGTCGCGGACGCGGCGTTCACCGGGGTGACCAAAGCCGGGCTGTGGGGGAAGGCGGGCGCGGTCAATCCGCTGGCGGACGATTTTGAGGCAGGGACGTTGGCGAGCGCGCCGATGGTTGCGCTGGCAGTGGCGGGCGGGCGATCAGCGTCGCGCGGTGGAGATGGCGCCGTGAGCGCGCCCGTCGCCCTGGCACCGACGCGCGCGCGATCGGAAACGATCGATCGGGGTGCGAGCGTGGCGCTGGTCTTGGCTCTGCTGCCAGCGGGCGGACGCTCGATGTCGCGTGGCGCGGGCTCGACGCTCGGCGTGACGACGCGGCTGGCTCCGGTTTTTGGGCGCAGCCTGGGGCGGGCGGGGACGCCGTTGCTCGTGCCGCCGCTGGTGATCGCGGCGGCAAGCGCGCGGATGACGATGCGCGCGGGTGCGGGTCAGGTTTCGGGCGCGCGGCTGCTGGTGCCGGACGCGAGCAGGCTGGCGTCGCGCGGGCGTGCGGCGCGGCTGTTCGTGTTCCGCGCGGGGATGACGAGCCTGGTCGGCGACGATGCGCGCGTGGTGGCGGTGCGCCACGATTAACCATTCAGGCAAACAATCGAGGGAGATGAGCGATGGCGAAATTCGTGAACACGGACGTTCTGGACGCGGCGCTAAGCGTGGTGCGCACGGCGACGAAGATGGTGGCTCTGGCAAACCAGCCGGCGGATTACGCGACCGCGACCGCGCAGACGCTCGCGAGCGTGACGATGGCTCCGGCCGATTTCCTGGCGGCGTATGCGGGTGCGGTCGACGGGCGGCGGACGACGGTGGGCGTAAAGAGCGGCGTGGCGGTGAGCACGGCGGGAACCGCGGCGTATGTGGCGCTGACCGATCCGGGCACGTCGCGCCTGCTTTATGTGACGACCTGCCCGGCGCAGGCGCTCGTGCTGGGCGGGACGGTGAGCTTTTCGGCGTGGGACGTGGAAATCGGCAACCCGGTCTGAGGCACGCGGTCACCTGATAGGCCGGGGAGGCTGGAACGATGGATTATTATCTGAAGGATCCGGGCGCTTCGATCGATTATTCGTTCGATTGGAACGCCGGATATCTGAGCGGGCAGACGGTCGCCACGAGCGCATGGAGCGTGGTGCCGGGCGAAGCGGACGGGGTGCGGGTGGTTTCGGCCTCCAGCACGTTAAGGCAAACGGGCGCGCTGGTCGCGGGCGGCGTTGCCGGGCGCGTGTACCGACTGACCAACCTGGTGACATTGTCGGACGGGCGTGTGGACGAGCGCACGCTGGTCCTTCGCGTGGAGGGCCGCTGACATGCTGGTGGAAGCACAGGTGCCCGCCGCCGAGGCGGTGAGCGTGGGCGAGTTGAAGGCGTATCTGCGGCTGCAGACCGCGGACGAGGATGCGCTGCTGGCGGGGCTGCTGCGATCGGCGCGCGCGATGTGCGAGGCGTTCGTGCGCGTGTGGCTGCTGCAGCGGGGTGCGGTGGAGACGGTGGCGGTGGTGCCCCCGCCGGGCGCGCGACTATCGGGGGCACCGGTCGGGGCGGTGACGCTGGTCGAAGCGCTGTACGCCGATGGCACGTCGGCGACGCTGACGGGCGGGCAGTTCGTGGTGACCTACGACGCCGACCAGGTGGCGTATGTGAGCACGAACGACGGGTTGGCGCAGCAGCTGCGCGTGACCTATTCGGCGGGGCTGGCGACGGACTGGAACGGCGTGGCCGAGCCGCTGCGCCAGGGGATCGTGCGGCTGGCGGCGCACATGTTCGCCAATCGGGACGCGGCCGACGAGGCGGGGCCGCCCGCCGTGGTGGCGGCACTGTGGCGACCGTACCGGCGGATGCGGCTGGGCGGGCCGGGACCGGTCGCGCGCGGGCCGAGCATCGGGCTGCTGTTGGAAGGCGGACCATGGTGAGCGGGCTGGCGGGGCGGCTGCGCACGCGGCTGGGCGTGGAGCGGTTCAGCGTGGGCGCGGCGGACGGCGCGGGTGGCTTCGATGGCGGTTGGCAGCCGAACGGATCCTTGTGGGCCGAGCTGAGCGAGGCGGGCGAGGATGCGCGCATCGAGGGCGAGGCGCGGGTACGGCGCGCGCGGTGGAAGGTGCTCGCGCGTGAAGGCGCGATCGACCTGACGTGCCGCCTGCGGTGGGGGGGGGCGCGCGTTTGCGGTGCTGAGCGTGACGCGCGATCCGGCGACGCCCGATCGGCTACGGCTGCTGGTGGAAGAGGTGGCCCCGTGAGTACGGCGAGCGTGGCGCTGACCCGGGCGGTGATCGCCGCGCTGACGGCGGATGCGGTGGTCGCCGCGCTGATGAGCGGTGTGTACGACGCGCCGCCGCCGGGCGCGCTGCTGCCGTACCTGACGGTCGGCCCCGATCTGGTGAGCGATGCGAGCACATTTGATGTGCCGGGGCGCGAGCACCGGGTGCGGGTGGTGGCGTTGGACGGGCCGCTCCGGTCCGCTCGGTGCGCGGCGATGCTGGCGGCGGTGGAAGCGGTGGTGCTGGGGCTGCCGCCGATGCTCGACGGGCATCGGCTGGTGCTGATGCGCTTCCTGCGCAGCGCGGTGGGGGCCGAGGTGCCGAACGGGCCGACGCGGGGCGTGATCGAGTTCGCGGCGCGAACGATGGCATTGGGAGGATAGCGATGGCGGACGGGATCAACGGGCTGTTCGCCGCGCTGGCGGGGGACAGCGGCGCGGGCGACTTTGCGCGGCTGGGGCACGGGATCGGTGGAGAGCTGGGACGGATCGCCGGGGCGGGGGCGGTGACGCCGCCCGAGCCGGGGCACGCGCTGAGCGCCACGTTGGGGGCGAGGTCACACGGGACGGGATCGCATCTGGCAGTGCCACAGACGGCGCACGCGGGACGAGGGCGGCCAGCGTACATGGCGCGCACAGGCACGCAAGCGGCGCGCGCGCTGGCGCTGGCCTTGTCGCGGACGGGGGGCTGAGCGGTGGGGTGGTGGCTGGCAAAACCGGACGACAGCGTCCGGCGCGATTGGATGAAGCGGTTCGACGCGCGCTTCTGGACGGTCGATTTTCCGCGCCCGATGATGGCGGCGGTGACGACGACCGCACCCGACGCGCTGCGGGTGGACGCGGTGTTCTACCAGGCGGGCGATCTGGCGGGGCTGATCTGGGAGAGCGCGGATCGGTTCGATCATCCGCTGCTGGCCTATGAGACGTCGCGCGATTACCGGGGGTGCACGCTGAGTTTCCGGTGGCGTAGCGGCGGCGTGCTGCCGCTCGACGTGGTTTACGGGCCGGTGCTGACGATCGAGGGGCGCGACGCGAAGGGGGCGGCGCAGACCTGGTATGTGCGATTGTGGAACTATGCCGTCGGCACGGGCACCGATGCGCGGGTGGTGCTGCCCTTCGACCGGCTGGCGAGCGGGTTCGTGCTCCCGGGCGCGCCGATCTGGGCGGGCGATATCGACCGCATGTTCATCAGCCTTGTGCCCGCCGGGTATACGGGGGCGGTGTCCCCGCTGCCCGTGCCGGTGGAGGGTTGGGCGGAGCTTACCGGACTTGCGTGCGACGGAGCGGGGGCGACGATCACGGTGGGGGACGCGTACCTCCCCGAGCATGGGCTGCGGATCGCGGGCGGGTATGACGACAGTTACAATCTGACGCCCGCGCGGGTGTTACGGCAGGTCGAGGCGCTCGGGTATCGGGGGTTCCTCGATCATTATTTGGGGATGAGCCATTTCTTCCGGCTCGGGTTCGATGCGGGGACGGGCAAGTATCTCGCGGGAAGCGCTGGATCCCCGCTGAATGTGGCGTGCGCGGCGTGGCATCGCGATCTGCTCGCGCGAGCGGGGGCGATAGGGCTGCAGGTGATCCTGTCGCTCAGCTATGAGCTGTTTGACGCGCACGCGCCCGACTCATGGAAGCAGCGGGCGGCGGATGGGAGCGCGGCGGCTACGGGGTACTCGCCGCCCTCGACATTGCTGTCGCCCGCGAGCGAGGCGGCGATGGGGTATCTGCGCGGGGTGGCGACCGCGTTCGTCGGGCTGGCGGTGGCGGCGGGGCAGTCTGTGCACTTTCAGGTAGGCGAGCCGTGGTGGTGGGTTGGGGCGGACGGCAAGCCGTGCGTTTACGATGCGGGAGTGACGGCAGCGTATGCTGCAACCGGCCGAGTGATGCCGCCGCCGGTGACGAGCGCGGGCGCGGCGTTGAGCGCGGAGCAGGCCGCGTATTTCGATTGGGCGGCGGGTGTGCTGGGCCGATCGACGCTGACGCTGCGCGATGCGGTGCGGGCGGCGGCTGTGGGTGCGCGGGTGTATCTGCTGTTTTTCTCGCCGCAGGTGGTGAACGCGGAAGCGGCGAACCTGACGCGGTTGAACCTGCCCGGCGAATGGGCATGGCCCGCGTTCGATGCGCTACAGCTCGAGGATTACGACTTCGTGACGGCGGGCAACGACGGTGCGGCGGCGCGGGCGCGGGGGTTGGTGCAGGCCCGGCTTGGGTATCCGCTGGCGAACCAGCACTATTTCGCGGGGTTCGCGAGTGTGGCGGCCGATGCCGTGCAGTGGGGGCGGATCGCGAACGCGGCCGCGGCCGCTCGAGGGCGCGGCATTGGCGACATCTTCATCTGGGCGCTGCCGCAAGTGGCGCGCGATGGTTTCACTTACTTCAGGATCGGAGACGCGGTGGACAGCTTCGACGATGTTTCGTTTCCCTTGGGCGTGGGCGCGCACGCGAGCGTGACGCCCGAATTCTTCACGCAGATCGTGACCACCGCGAGCGGGCATGAGCAGCGCAACGCGCAGTGGGCTTCGGCCAGGCTGCGCTTCGACGCAGGACTGGGCGTGCGATCGGATGGTGATCTGGGCACGCTTCTGGGCTTCTTCCGCGCGCGGCGGGGATCGGCGGCGGGGTTCCGGTTTCGCGATCCGCTGGACCATAGTTCAGCGGGGATGGCCGGGGTGCCCGGCGCGCTGGATCAGACGTTGGGAGCGGGTGATGGCTTGCGGACAACGTTCGCGCTCGTGAAAGCCTATGATCCGGGGAGCCCCGCGCGACGGATCACGCGGCCGGTGGTGGGAAGCGTCATGGTGGCGGTCGGCGGCGTGCCGGTCGTCTCGGGATGGTCGGTGGGGCCGATGGGCTTGGTGCAGTTCGACACGGCTCCCGCGAGTGGCGCGCGGGTGAGCGCGGGCTATCAATTCGACGTGCCCGTGCGCTTCGAAAGCGATGCGCTGGACATTTCGTTAGCGGCGTTCCGGCAGGGCGCCGTGCCGAGCGCGCCTTTGATCGAAACAAAGGAAGGCTGATGCGCAACATATCGCAGGCCTTCGCCGCGCGGCTTGGCGCGGCGGCGACGACGCTCGCTTTGTGTTGGCGGATCGTGCGCGCGGACGGGGTGTCGCTGGGGCTGACCACGCATGACCGCGCGCTGACGATCGAGGGGATGATCTACAGCGCCGCGCCGGGGCTCGAGCCGTCGGCGATCACGTGGGGCCAAGCGGGCGAGGCGCACGCGATGGAGATCCGGGGGGCGCTGAGCGAGGACGGCGTTCGCGAGGCCGACCTGATCGTGGGACTATACGAGAGCGCGGCGGCGTCGTGCTTCCTCGTGGATTGGGAGGCGATCGATGCTGGCACGTTGGAGCTGGTGGCGGGACGATCGGCGCGGTGTCCTGTCACGATGGGACGTTCACCGCCGAGTTGCTGACGCGGCTGAGCGATCTGCACGCGGTCGCGATCGAGCGATATTCGCCGACGTGCCGCGCGGAGTTGGGCGACCGACGCTGCCGAGTCGATCTGGCGATGCGGACGCGGATGGCGCGCGTGATTGGTGTCTCGGGAGTGACGGTGATGACCGATGATACCGTTGGTGGCGTGGACAGCTATAGATACGGGCGGGTGCGCGTGCTGAGCGGTCCGGAGACAGGGCGCGAGAGTGTAGTCGAGGGATCGGCGGCGGGTGCGGTGACCCTGCGTTCGCCGATCGCCGGGCTGGCGGCAGGCACGCGGATCGAGCTTCGTGAGGGATGCGACAAGCGGTTCGCGACCTGCCGCGACCGGTTCGGCAATATGGCCAATTTTCGCGGTGAGCCGCATGTGCCGGGGAACGACGGCATCCTGAAATACCCCGGGCTATGAGCGCCGAGGCGATCGTGGCGGGTGCGCGCGCGTGTCTGGGCACACGGTTCAGGCCGCAGGGCAGGATGCCGGGGCTGGGGCTCGACTGTCTCGGGCTGGTGGACGCGGCCTTGGCGCAGGCTGGACAGCCGATCGATTTTCCACGCGACTACTCGCTGCGGGGCGATGCGCTGGCGGCTCGGGCCGAGGTGGGCCTCGCGGCGGCGGGCGGCGTCCGCGTTCGCGTTGCGCGACCGGGCGATGTCCTGCTGTTCGAGCCGGTTTCCGGGCAGGCGCATCTGGCGATCGCGTCCGATCGGGGCGTGATCCAGGCGCATCTTGGCGTGGGACGCGTGGTGGAAGGTCCAGCGGACCCGGCGTGGCCGGTACGTTCGGCGTGGCGTTTTGTGGTGGGGGAGTAGCGCGGTGGCGACAGCGATCTTCTCGGCGGTCGGTCAGGCTGAAGGTGGACAGGCGGGCGCAGCGATCGGCTCGCTTGCGGGCGGCCTGATCGACAACGCGCTAACGGCACCGACCTCGGCGGCGCTTAGAGTGCAGAGCGCGGCCTATGGTGAGGCGATCCCGCGCCTTTACGGAACAATTCGGATTTCGGGCGGCATCCTGTGGTCGACCGGGTTGCGGGAGGAAGGCGCCGGGCTCGACAAACTAAGCGGCGGGGGCGGGCGAACCTACTCGACGAGCCTAGCGATCGGCATTTCGGCGAGGCGGATCCAGGGGATCGGGCGCATTTGGGCGGACGGTAAGCTGATCCGCGACCCGCAGGGGCAGATGAGCGTGGCGGGCGCAGTGCGGGTCTACACGGGCGCGGAAGATCAGACGGCGGACTCGTTGATCGTGGCTGTCGAGGGTGTTGCGGGCGCGCCGGCGTATCGGGGAACGGCCTATGCGGTGTTCGAGAACTTGCAGCTGGGGGATTTCGCGAACCGCGTGCCCCAGTTCGGGTTCGAGGTATTCGCGGACGCGAGTGCGCCGACGGTGGGCGGGATCGCGACGGACCTGTTCGCGGCTGCCAGCGTGAGGGTGCCCGATGCGAGCGAACTGACGGCGACGCTGGACGGCTATGGCGTAGGCGGCGGTGCGACGGTGGGCGGAGCGCTGGGTCAGCTCGCGGTGGTTGAGCCGCACGATCTGACGATGGACGGGCCGGGGTTGCGGCTTCGGCCGCGGGGCGGTGCGGCTCCGATCGCGATCCTTCAGGCTGAGGCAGGTGTTCACGTCGGAACACTTCGTGGGCGAACCCGCGCATGGACGAATGCGGCTCGGCAGCGGGCGACGGATGCGATCGAGGTCGCCTATTTCGATCCGACGCGCGATTATCAGGCGGGTCAGCAGCGCGCGGTTTCCGGACGCGGCGCGCGGTCGACAAAACGTTACGACCTGCCCGCCGCCGTTCCCGCAGGGCGCGCGCGAGCACTTGCGGAGCGCATTGCCCGTGATGCTGAAGTCGCGCGTGCGACCCGGATGTTGGCGCTTCCGTACGGGCGGCTGGGAATCGAGATCGGGGATTTGGTGACGGTCGATGATGACGCCCGCCCCTGGCGCGTCCGACGCGCCATGCTCGAGGGGATGGTGTTCGGTCTGGAGCTGGAGGCGTTGGCTGGCACAGTGGCTGATGTGGCGGCAACCGACGCGGGACGGGCAGCAGCGAACGCCTTTGCCGCGCAAGGACCAACGTTACTGCGAGTGCTCGATCTTCCGGCTTTCAACGATGACGGCGGGACGGCGCCCCGGTTATGGCTTGCGGCTTCGGGCGATGGCGCATGGCGCGCGTCGGAGATGCTGGTGAGCAGTGACGGCGGGGCATCCTATACTTCGCTGGGTGTGGCGCGGCGGCGTGCGCTCATGGGCACCGTTGTGGACGCACTGCCCGACGGACCCGCGGGTCGCTGGGATGAGGTGGCCTCGACCGAAGTCGTGCTCGCGAATGTGGACGACTGGCTGACCACGGCGACGGCGGATGCCTTTCTGGGCGGAGCCAATCTGGCGGCGATCGGGAGCGAGCTGATCGCATTCCGCAATGCGGTCGCGACCGGGCCGGGACGGTTTCGTCTTTCCGGGCTGCTGCGCGGTCGGTTCGGCTCCGAGTTCGAGACGGCTCGGCATGCGGCGGGCGAAGCATTCACGCTGCTCGACCCTGCGCGCCTACTGCGCGCCGACCTCGGGGCCATCCCGCTTGGCACGAGGCTATTGCTTAAGGCAGTGGGTCCACTTGAAACCGCGTCGGCTGTGGAGGCGCAGAACGTGACATTGTCGGGCGCGAACCTGCGTCCGTTTGCGCCTGTGAAACTGTCCATCGTGCGTGATGTCGAGGGCGCGCTTCAGCTAGGCTGGACACGCCGTAGCAGGACTGGGCGTGGGTGGCCCGATGGGGCGGACGTGCCACTGGGCGAGGCGAGTGAGCAATATCTGGTGACGGTGACGCCGGCTGCTGGCTCCGCGCAGTCCTATTCCTTCGCTCAGGAGAGCGCCTTCATCACAGCTGCGCAGCAAACCGCGCAAACGGGTGGGTTAATCACCGCGGGCACGATTACCGTCGCGCAGGTGAGTGCGCTGGTCGGACCCGGACTCGCGGCGACTAGGCAGTTTCAGACCATATAGTATGTATTTCAGGCAAGGATTTCCCATGGGCGACAGTACCGACAGATACGCGCTAACCCTGCTAAGTGCCGCGCAGGCCCACAAGGAAGTAAGCCATAACGCGGCGTTGCTTCGCATGGATGGGCTGCTTCATCCCTGTATATCAGGCATGACAGGAGCCTCCCCTGCGGCCCCGAATGTCGGGGAAGTCTGGATCGTCGCTAGCGGTGCCACTGGTGCGTGGGCGCAACACCCAGACGAAATTGCCCTGTTTCAGTCCGGAGGCTGGACCTATCTCAAGCCGCTCGCGGGTTGTGTGGCGTGGAACCGTGCCGATGGAGCCCATATGGTCTACGACGGCATTCGATGGCGTGCCGACGCGTGGCCGATGCGTGCAGTTGAAATCGCGGGCAAGGCCGTGGTTACGGCGCGTCAGCCCGCTATAAGCGCGCCCTCGGGGGGTCCGGTGATCAATACGGAGGTGCGAAGCGTCGTCAATCAACTACTGATGATGCTTCGCGCGCATGGATTGATTGAGACGTGAGTATTACAAATCTGCTGCAGCATTTGCAAAGGAACGAACGTTGCGCATGTGCATTATGCTGCTTGCGTAGCCAGCACTGGCGCGATACGGAGTTGTTAGCTTGGCGACAGGCATGATTAGGAAAGGGGAATAGCATGCGCAAATTGACCGTCGCGATCGTCCTGGCGACGACCGCACTGTCTGGTTCGGCAGTCGCGCGTGACAAGGCGTGGTATGTCGGGATCGAAGGCGGCGGCTTGATCGCCGAAGACTATCGCTTCAATTTACGTGACACCGCTGGAAACAATACTCCCAACGCTGTCCGCGGGAACCATTCGGTTGGGTTCGATGTGGACGGTAATGTCGGGTATGATTTTGGTTTGTTGCGGACCGAATTCGAGGTTGGCTACAAGCAAGCCAACATCGATACTCTTACGCTTAACCAGGCGCTCGCTGGGTTCCCTGTGGGACAGGCCAACGGCACATTTGCTACCGGCACTGCTGGCCCAGGTGTGTATCCTGGTGCGTATGGATACTCGCGCGCACTGAGTTTTATGGCGAATGCGTTGCTTGATGTTGGCGATCAAAATGGTTGGAGTGCGTTCGCGGGTGGCGGCGTCGGTGTCGCACGGGTGGAACTGTCCAAGCTGCGGTACTATCGGCAAGCTCCAACAATCGTGGACGACAGCGATACTCATTTTGCCTGGCAGGCTATTGCTGGTGTGCGTCGGCATATTACCGATAATGTCGATGTCGGAATCAAGTACCGCTTCTTCAATGTACCGGACTTGAAGTTCCGTACTTCGAACGGATTGCAGCTAAACGATCGGTTCCGTTCGCATAGTTTACTGCTTACGCTGGCTTATAACTTTGGTGAAAAAGCTGCGCCTCCGCCTCCCCCTCCCCCTCCTCCCCCTCCTCCGCCTCCTCCCCCGCCTCCCCCGCCTCCCCCGCCTCCTGCGGCACCGGTTGGTCCTTTCTTGATCTTCTTCGATTGGGATAAGGCGGATATTACTCCTGACGCGAGCCAGATCCTCGATCGTGCGATCGAGCAATTCCGTTCGACCGGACAGACGAGCGTTGCGCTCGCCGGGCACACCGACAAATCGGGCAAGCCAAGCTATAATATGGGCCTCTCGGTTCGACGTGCGAACAATACAAAGGCGTACATGACCGCGCACGGTGTACCTGATGGCGTGATCACGACGCAGGGCTTTGGCGAAAGCCGTCCGGCGGTGGATACCGCTGACGGTGTGCGTGAACCGCAGAACCGTCGCGTGGAAATCACGTTTACGGGCCCGACAGCGCCGATGTCGTCCGACACGTCTGCCATGGCACCGACATCGTCGCCCACCACGCCTTCGGCGCCCGCCGATGCGAGCGCGCCTGGTGGGATGTCGACTACGACGACGACGGAAACTCCGCCGGCACCGCCTCAATAACCGCTAAGATCGATCGACTTAAAGGGCTGCCTTTAGATGGGCGGCCCTTTTTTTTGCTCGGTGCCCCTCGGTCGTCCTATGGATACGGTTGCGCTTTCGGGGCCAACAGGTAGGTCGAGCCCAGACCTGTGTGTTCGAGGCATCGTTGACCAATCTTCTCACCCACACGCGACGCGTGCGCATCCTGGCGACGCTCGGTCCAGCTTCCAGCGACGCTGCTACGATCGCGGCTCTGATGCAGGCGGGCGCAGATGCGTTCCGGATCAACATGAGCCACGGGACGCACGACGAGCAGGCGGCGCGCATCCGACTGGTCCGCGAACTCGAGCATACGCTTGGCCGGCCCACGACAATCTTGGTTGATCTTCAAGGGCCGAAACTGCGCGTCGGCAATTTCGCTTCAGGTCGGACCGAGCTGAACGCCGGTCAGACGCTGGTGTTCGATCGCGATCCCACCCCCGGGGATGCCGCCAGGGTGTGCTTGCCTCATCCGGAAATCTTTGCCGCGCTGACACCGGGTGCGCGCCTCCTGCTAGATGATGGCAAGCTACGCCTGCGGACAATCCGCGTCCAGCCAGATCGCATCGAGACAATTGTCGAAGTTGGCGGCCAGCTGTCAAATGCAAAAGGACTGAATGTTCCGGACGTCATCCTTCCGATCCCAGCCTTGACGGAAAAGGATCTTCGCGACCTTGCGTTCGCTTTGGATCAGGGAGCCGACTGGCTCGCATTGTCTTTCGTTCAGCGCCCTGAGGACGTCGCCGAAGCGCGTAGACTGGTGCAAGGGCGCGCTGCTATTTTGGCCAAAATCGAAAAGCCGGCCGCCGTTCAGCGACTGGACGAGATTCTCGAGCTGTCAGACGCGGTCATGGTCGCGCGTGGCGATCTGGGTGTTGAGCTGCCACCCGAACAATTGCCACCGATCCAGAAGCAAATCGTGGCGCGCGCGCGTGCGGCAGGCAAGCCGGTCGTAGTTGCGACCCAGATGCTCGAATCCATGATCACTGCCCCCAGCCCCACGCGCGCCGAAGTGAGCGACGTCGCGAACGCGATGTATGACGGTGCGGACGCCGTGATGCTATCGGCCGAGAGCGCAGCGGGCAAGTATCCGGTCGCGGCCGTTGCTATGATGGATGCGATCGCCATGCAGGTGGAGGGCGATCCCGATTATCATGCCCGGGTGCATTTTACCGTTACCGAAGCCGAGGCCACGTCCGCCGATGCACTTGCGAAGGCAGCCGCGCAGATCGCGCGAACGATCTCCGCACGGGCGCTCGTGTGTTTCACGCTCTCGGGTTCAACCGCCCGGCGCGCGGCGCGCGAGCGGATCAATCGACCCCTTCTCGTGCTCACACCCAATCTGGCGACGGCACGGCGCATGGGACTCGTATGGGGCGTTCACGCAATCCTGACGCGTGACGTTTCGAGCTTCGAGGAGATGGTCGCCAAGGCCAAACGTATGGCGCTACGGGCCAAAGCGGCCGAAGGCGGGGACGCACTCATCATCATCGCTGGTGTTCCTTTCGGCACGCCGGGTTCGACCAACGTGTTGCATCTCGCACGTCTGACCGGCGACGAACTGGTCGATTACGAGTCCGGCGAAGGCTGAAGGATATCGCGCCGATGCGGGCGTCAGATGGTTTCCATGACCATCCGTCCGCCCCGCACTGCAAAACCGACACGTCCCTCGACCAGCTGCAGGGCATCCTTTCCGAACGCCTTGAATCGCCATCCTTCGAGGAGGGCGAGTCCATCGCGTGATCCGGCCGCGAGGGCTTCCAGCTCCTCTCCACGCGCGAGGAGCTTTGGAGCGACGCCCGCCTCCTTGGCGCGCACTTTCAGCATCAACTTGAGAAGGTCGGCCACGAGCGCCGCATCCGTAGAAAGTCCCGCTCTCGGCCGATCCTTCGTCGGCAGCTCAGCCTCGGTGAAGGGCCTTGCCGCCTCCAAGGCGGCCATCAAGCGCCGACCAATATCATTGCCGCCCCATGTCGCGCTTAATCCGCGCACACGCGCCAGATCGGCCTGCGCGCGCGGCGGGTGCGTGGCAATGTCCGCCAATGTCTCGTCTTTGGCGATACGGCCGCGCGGCACATCCTTGCCCTGCGCCTCAAGCTCGCGCCATTTGGCGAGTGCGCGCAGCCGGCCCAGCGCAGCAGGATTGCGCGACGGCGCTTTCACCCGCTGCCAGGCAAGCTCGGGATCATTGGCGTAGGTTTCCGGATCGCCCAGCCGCTCCATCTCCGCATCGAGCCATCCGCCGCGCCCGTTGCGCCTCAGCCGTTCGAGCATCTTGGGAAACAGTGCGACCAGATGCGTCACGTCGCCGATCGCATAATCCAGCTGCCGCTGATCCAAAGGCCGCCGTGCCCAATCGGTGAAGCGCGCGCCCTTGTCGATCGCCACCCCAAGCATCGACTCGACCAGCCCGGTATAGCCCACCTGCTCCCCCATGCCCAACGCCATCGCCGCGATCTGCGTATCGAACAACGGTGAGGGTGTCCTGCCGGTCAGGTTGTAGACAATCTCCAGATCCTGCCCGCCCGCGTGAAAGACTTTGAGCACGTCGTGATCCTCGACCAGCAGGTCGAGCAACGGCCCGAGATCGATCCCCGCCGCCTTGGGATCGATGCACGCCGCCTCCTCGGACGACGCGACCTGCACGAGACACAGATCGGGCCAGAAGGTGTTCTCGCGCATGAACTCGGTATCCACCGCGATGAACGGTGCGGTGGCGAGGCGGGCGCAAAGCTGGGCGAGCGTCTGCGTGTCGGTGATCAAGGAGTGAATGTGCACCCGCTCATCCTTAGGCGGCCCGCACGCGCGGGCAAGCCCGACCGTGCGTGCCCTTCCGCTCGCGCCGCCGAGTTGCTAGGCCTGCACCGGGCGGACGGCGCGGGCGGGCGGGTTCAGATGACACCAACGGTTTCGATCATTATCCCGGCCTACCAGACCGCCGATCTGATCGGAGAGACGCTGGCGTCGGTCGCCAGACAGACCCGCACCGATTTGGAGGTGATCATCATCGATGATGGCTCCACCGACGATCTGTGCGGCGCGGTCGCTCCTTTCCTCGGTGATGGCCGTTTCGCGCTCCATCACTACGCCAACGGTGGCCCGCAGATCGCGCGCAATCACGGCATCGCGCTCGCGCGCGGGCGATACCTCGCGTTCGTCGACAGCGACGATCTGATGGAGCCGACCTATCTCGAGGAGATGCTCGCCGCGTTCGATCGCACGCCCGGCTGCATCGTCGCCTGCTGCGACGCGACAACGTTCGGCGTGCCCGAGCGCGAGGGCCGTCGCCTGTCCGAGTTCGAGCCGATGGAAGGCGAGCCGACGCTTATCAACGTGCTGTCCGGCCGCTTCCTGATTTATTATGGCACGACGATGCTAACCGAGGCAGTGCGCGGTGTCGGGGGCTTTTCCGAGGAGATGCCCGCCGCCGAGGATTTTGATCTGTGGATTCGCCTGCTGATGACCGGCGGTCGCTTTGTTTACCTTGGCAAGCCGCTGGCGCGGTATCGCCGCCGTGCGGGATCACTTTCCAATACACCGATCAAGTTGCACTTGGGTCGCGCGCAAGCGTATCTGCGCGCGATCGGCGGGCTTCGCGGCCAACCAGCGGAAGCCGCGATTTGCAGGCGCAAGCTTGGCGAGACGGTCGGGCTGATGGCCGCTTACGAGGGGGAGCGCGCGCTGCTGCGCGGCGACGTGGCGTTCGCGCGCGAATGCCTGCACGAGGCGGCTCGGCAGGGGGTACTCTCGCCCCGCTGGAGTCTGCTCCGCAGGCTCGCGAATGTCGCCCCAAGTCTCGCGGTCCGGTTGGTCGAGCGGCGCGAGGCGCGGCTCACCCCGCTCGCTAGACTCGCCACCTCGGCCACGAGCTGAAGCCGTCGAACTCGCCTTGTGTCGCCGGACCGCGCGATAAGACTGCGGACGCATGGCGCGGCGACGGTCGCCCGATTGGCTCAAACCAGCGATATCGTCGCTTGGTGACGAACGGCCGCGTGGCTGACCGATCAGCCGCGTGCCCGACGGCAAGGCGCGCGCAAAGCCAAGCTCACTTCTCGCAGATGAACACCTTATCGCCGCGAAGGAGCGAATACTCCAACGAAGACCGGCCCAGCGCTGTATAATCACGCACCTTGAACCCATGCGCCTGCAGCCGGTCGCGGAAATCCGCCCCGTAAAAGCGCATATGATCATACTGTCCATAATGCTCGGCGCGCGCGCGGTCGCTGGTGATCGCGGCGTCCTCGTAAGTTTCGGACCATCCGTTCACCAGCGGAACCATCGCGATCAGCGCACCGTCGGGACGTAGGATGCGGTACAGCTCGGCCATCGCGAGGCCGTCGTTCACATGCTCGAGCACATGGCTCGCGACGATCCGGTCGAAGCTGCCCTCGGGCTTGTCGACTTTTTCCAGGTTCAGCACCTCGTCCGCGCGGCCGTGCGTAATGTCGGCGGTCAGGTAGCTTTTCGGTCCGGTGCCGGTGATGATCTTGGTCATGATCGGCTCGGGCGCGAAATGCAGCACATCTTGCCCCGAAAACGTGACCGCGCCGTCCCGCACCGCGAGCGCCAGCAAACGGTGGCGGTGCAGCGACTGACACCCGGGGCACTGCGCGCTGATCAGATTATCCAGCCCGAAACTCTCGAAGCGCCCGCGATAGCCACAGCAGGGGCACTCGGCCTCGGGTGACTTCTGGTGCGCCGCCACCGCGCGAAACGCCTCGCCGGCCTGCTCGCGGTTGAGGAGTGCGGGCAATAGCGAGACCACCTGCCGCGCCCACGAAACCTTTGCGTCAGAAACCCGCGATCCTTGGTCCGCCATGCAACAACCCCGCCAAATACGTTCGGCCCGCCAGATCCGTTCGGCTACGGTCCGCGCCGCGCGTTACCAGCCTTACCCCGGACAGGCCAGCCCGGGGTTAACGCGCCCGCGCGATCACCAGCCACGATTGACAGCCACGCGGCGCAGGCGCAACAATGCACATATCCCGAGGGGTGCCCGCGCAGGGCTGAGAGGGCGCGTTCGCCCAACCCTTCGAACCTGATCCGGCTAGCCCCGGCGGAGGGACGGGACCAACGGCCCCTGCCGTCCGTTTCTTCGATGCTCACGCGAAGGACGTCCATGGCCGACATCGACCCCAAGATCGCCCGTCCCACCGTCACGACCGGCGCCATTCGCGGCAGCCGCAAGGTCCATGTGGAAAGTTCCCGCTTCCCCGGCATGACCGTCGCCATGCGCGCGATCGACCTCGACCCGAGCGCGAATGAACCGCCGCTCACCGTTTATGACACATCCGGCCCTTATACCGATCCGCAGCCCCGCATCGACATTCTGCGCGGCCTTCCCGAACTGCGCCGCCCGTGGATCGAGGCGCGCGGCGACGTGGAACGCTACGACGGCCGCCCCGTCGAGCCGTTGGACAACGGCCAGGTTTATGGCCGCGCCACGCAGGACGCGGCCTTCCCCGCCGCGCGGCCCACGCCCTTGCGCGCGCGAGGCAGCGCGGCCGTCACCCAGCTCGCCTACGCACGGCGCGGCATCGTCACCGCCGAGATGGACTATGTCGCCATTCGCGAGAACCAAGGCCGCGCCGCCGCCGGCATCGTCGACGGCAACAGCTTCGGCGCATCGCTCCCTCCCCAGGTCACCCCCGAGTTCGTCCGCGACGAGATCGCGCGCGGCCGCGCCATCATTCCGTCGAACATCAACCACCCCGAAGCCGAGCCGATGATCATCGGCCGCAACTTCCTCGTCAAGATCAACGCCAACATCGGCAACAGCGCGGTCAGCTCCTCGGTCGCCGAGGAAGTCGAGAAGATGGTCTGGGCGATCCGCTGGGGCGCGGACAATGTCATGGATCTCAGCACCGGCAAGAACATCCACGATACCCGCGAGTGGATCGTGCGCAACTCGCCCGTCCCCATCGGCACCGTCCCCATCTACCAGGCGCTCGAGAAAGTCGGCGGCGTGGCGGAAGACCTCACCTGGGAGATATATCGCGACACGCTGATCGAGCAGGCCGAACAGGGCGTCGATTACTTCACCATCCACGCGGGTGTACGGCTGGGCTACATCCACCTGACCGCCGACCGCGTCACCGGGATCGTCAGCCGCGGTGGCAGCATCATGGCCAAATGGTGCCTCGCCCACCACCGCGAATCCTTTCTGTACGACCGCTTCGACGACATCTGCGAGATCATGCGCGCCTACGATGTCAGCTTCAGCCTCGGCGACGGCCTGCGCCCCGGCAGCATCGCCGACGCCAACGACCGCGCCCAGTTCGCCGAACTCGAAACGCTGGGCGAACTCACCAAAAAAGCGTGGGCGCAGGACTGCCAGGTCATGATCGAAGGCCCCGGCCATGTGCCGATGCACAAGATCAAGGAGAACATGGACAAGCAGCTCGAAGTCTGCGGCGAGGCCCCTTTCTATACGTTAGGCCCGCTCACCACCGACATCGCGCCCGGCTACGATCACATTACGTCGGGCATCGGCGCGGCGATGATCGGCTGGTTCGGCACCGCGATGCTCTGCTACGTCACCCCCAAGGAGCATCTCGGCCTCCCCGACCGCGACGACGTCAAAACCGGCGTTGTCACCTACAAACTCGCCGCGCACGCCGCCGATTTGGCCAAAGGCCACCCCGCCGCCCGCGCTCGCGACGACGCGCTCAGCCGCGCCCGCTTCAGCTTCCGCTGGCGCGACCAGTTCCACCTGTCGCTCGACCCCGACACCGCCGAACGCTTCCACGACCAGACGCTCCCGGCAGAAGGGGCCAAGGTCGCGCATTTCTGCTCGATGTGCGGCCCCAAGTTCTGCTCGATGAAGATCACCCAGGAGGTGCGCGAGTATGCGCGCGCGGGCATGGACGCGAAGTCGAACGAGTTTCGTGCGGGGAGTGGGGAGGTCTATCTCGCGGCGGAATAACCTCTACCTTTTCGCCTCTGGGGGAGTGGCGGCGAAACCGACGGAACGGGCGAAGCCAGAGGCGGATCTATGCCTGCGCTTCGCGCGGCGCACCGGGGCTAGCCGAGCGCCTGAGATCGATCGTCGCCACTGCGAACGCGGCGAGCGCAGCCAGTACTCCGGCCTGGCCATGGCCGTTCAGCATCAATGCCACGGGAATCAGCCCGAGCATCAGATAGGCCACCCAGCGCGGCGAGGGTAACGCGCCGTGATCCAGCGACCGATCGGCGATCGCCGCAGGTCGGCCGAGGAGCAGCGCAGACAGTCCCGCCTCGATCCGGGGCAGAACCGAACGCCACCGCCCGACCGGCTTTTCGACGAAGTGCCACGACAGGAACGCCAGCGAAAATGCGGCGGGCCATGCAATCGCCAAGCTCAGATACCATTCCCTGAGCGCCGGCACCATCGCGATCGTCTGCTGGATCGGGAAGCCGTAGAGATAGATCCCGTAGGAATAATCGCCGCTACGCACGATCCATCGTCGCGGCGGGTCGAGGAAGCCCAGGAACAGCGTGACGTACACCGCGGGCAGCGGCAGATACAGCGCCCCCGACGGTAGAAAGCCAAGGATGATCGCGGCAGCGGCGGCGGCGAGGAATAGCGGCAGGTTCAGCGGCACCCGGTCGCGCCAAGCGTAGAAGGTCACGCCCGTCACGAACGACAGGACCAGCGTGGCGACATTGGCGCCGTTGTGGATCTCGACCATCGTCGTCGGTCGATGGAGGCCGACCCAGACCCAAAGCGCCTGTCCAGCCAATACCGCGACCAACAGGATCACACGCCGCCGCACGAGGCCCGCAGCCGCGAGCGCGCCGAGCATGGCGTAGCACTGGAGTTCGGCGGGAATTGTCCAGAGCTGGCCATTCACGGTCGCGGCACGCGGATTGTGCAGGAACAGCCCCGGAAGCGTGAAGTGGATATCACCGACGATATTGAGGAAGTATCGATGGAACTGCGCGTCCGTAAGATAGTGCGCCAGGCTGAAATCGGTGAATAGCGGACCCAGCAACAGCGCGGACAGCACGACATCGACCGACAGCGCGGGAACAATGCGCAGCACGCGCAGGCCGAAGAAGGAAATAAGCGTGCGGCTGCGTTCGAGGCTGCCCGCGACGAGGAACCCGCTCAGTCCGAAGAACATCGGCAGCACGAGATGGATGAACGGCCGCGCTGCCGGGACGGTGAAGTCCAGGTCGGTCATGTCGCCGTAGCTCGCCGTGAAACTATGGGTTAATATCACCGACAGTGCGAGCGCGAGCCGCAAATAATCGAAGCCACTGCTGCGACCGCCGGTGACACGAATGCGCTCGGCGATCGAGTTGCCCCGAACCGGCACGGACCGGGTCGCGATCGGCATCGTTGTGTCCCCCCAATGACAATCGGCTGGTAGCCGACACCGCGCGCGTAGACGAGGCGTTCGCCGGCCGTTGGACGTGATTTGAGATATACTCTCCGCGCGCGACGCAAGGCGACTGGAACAATGTCCAAACGGGTTGAAACACACTTTTCCCTTCGTCATTCCAACCTCGTGCCGGGACACCCAGCACAGCGCGGTTATCTTGGCGCTTGGGGCGCGCACGCGTCTCTGGGTCCCGGGATCAGCCCGAACGACGATACTCGCTCGATGCCGTTCGTTTGAAACGGGCTCTAGCACACCCACCCGGCCCGTTAACCCGCGCGCGCGTCCGCCGGCCTCACGTCCCGCCCCGTCTGCCCGCTCGGCGGCGGCGCGCCCGGCAGAGATCGGTCCCGCGCGCCAGACGTCCGCGTTCGAGCGCGGCTTCGATCTGCTCGTCGGACCAATGTTGGCTCAGGCCCCACCGCCCGCGCCACCACCTCAGGCTCGGCCATGATCCCCGCAGATACGCCACCACGGCCGCGGGCGGCACCGCGCGCACCACCTCATGCAGCCGGCAGTCCTTCGCCGGAGCGAACGCGTGCTCCACCCCTCACCTGCGCACATCGCGCCCCCGCGTCTCCGGCAGCCCCACAATTGTCACCACCAGCGCCGCCGCCACCACGGCGATCGTATACCAGAGCCCCGCGAACGCATCCCCCGTCTTCGCCACGACATATTGCGTCACGAACGGCAGGAACCCGCCGAAATACCCCGTTGCCAGATGGTACGGCAGAGACATCGACGTGTAGCGGATGCGCGCCGGGAACAGTTCGACCAGCACCGCCGCCGCCGCCCCGATCGTGGACGCGGTCAGCACGCCCAGCCCGAAGATCGCCGCCATGATGCGCCAGCGGTCCATCGCGCCGGGGTCCGCCTTTGCCGGATAACCCGCGCGCGCCAGCGCCGCCCCCAGCGACGCCGCGTCGGTCGCCGCCAGCGCCTCGCCGCCCATGCGCACCTCCAGCCCCGGACCGCTGCGCTTGGTATAGCTTACCCCATGCTTCGCCAGATAATCGAGCACGCGCGCGCACGGCGTAGCCTGTCCCTTCGCCGCGAACACGTCGAACGCGCAAGTCTGCCCCGTCACCACCACCGGCGCGCGCGGGCTCGCCGCCGCCAGCGCCGGGTTCGCCCCGCGCGCGATCTGGTGATACAGCGGGAACAGCAACACCAGCGTCAGCGCGTAGCCCGCGATCGTGATCGGCCGCCGCCCGATCTTGTCCGACAGCCAGCCGAAGCCGACCACGAACGGCGCCATCGCCAGCAGCGGCAGCCCCACCAGGATGCGCGCTTGCGTCTCGTCCACCTGCATCGCGCCCTGCAGGAAATACAGCGTGTAGAACTCGCTCGTGTAGAAGATCACCGTCAGCCCCGCCGCGATCCCGATCATCGCCACGAACATCGCCCGCCGGTTCGGCGCGGTCGCGAAACTCTCGCGCAGCGGACTTTTCGCGCACCCGCCCGCCGCCTTCATCGCCGCGAACACCGGGCTCTCGTGCAGCTGCAGCCGCACCCACAGCGAGATGCCCAGCATCACGATCGAGATCAGGAACGGCACGCGCCACCCCCACGCCAACCAGTTCGCCTTGCCGAGCACCGCCTGCGTCCCCAGCACCACGCCGATCGACAGCAGGAAGCCGCCGGTGATCGAAACCTGGATCCAGCTCGTATGCAGCCCGCGTTTGCCCGGCGGCGCGTGCTCGGCCACATAGATCGCCGCCCCGCCGAACTCGCCGCCCAGCGCCAGCCCCTGCGCCAGTCGGCAGATCACCAGCAATACGGGAGCCCACACCCCCGCGCTCGCGTAAGTGGGCAGCAGCCCCACCGCCACCGTCGCCCCACCCATCAGCGCGATCGTCACCAGGAAGGTGCGCTTGCGCCCGATCCGGTCCCCCAGCCGCCCGAAGACGATCGCCCCCAACGGCCGCACCCCGAACCCCGCACCGAACGTCGCGAGCGACTTCAGCAGCGCGGCGGTCGGATTATCCGACGGGAAGAACAGCCCGCCCAGCAGCGCGGCAAGCGTGCCGTAAACGAAGAAATCATACCATTCGAACACGCTCCCCAGGCTCGACGCCCAGATCACGAGGCGCGCCCGCCCCGGCGATACGCCCGCGTCCGCCTTCACCTCCGCCACACTCACAGTCGCCAACCCCAAGTCCTCCCGGATCCTTGCCGCGAAGCATGGGGGAGCGCGCCGCGCCCGGCAACCTCTTCCCACGAGGCCCGCCGCGCCCCTATCAAGCCGCGTGGCCCGACCAACCCCCGCGCAGGCGCAAGCCGAACTCGCCGCGCTCGCCGCCGAGATCGCCGCGCACGCCCAAGCCTATCATGCCGAGGACGCGCCAACGATCAGCGACGCGGACTATGACGCGCTCGTCCGTCGCCACACCGCGCTCGAAGCCGCCTTTCCCGAACTGGCGCACGCGAACAGCCCCGCCGTCCGGGTCGGCGCACCGCCCGACGCCCGCTTCGCCAAGGTCGCCCACGCCGCGCCCATGCTCAGCCTCGACAATGCGTTCAGCGCGCAGGAGGCGCACGAGTTCGTCGCCCGCGTCCGCCGCTACCTCGCACTCCCGCCCGAAACCCCGGTCGACCTCACCGTCGAACCCAAGATCGACGGCCTGTCGGCCAGCCTCACCTACGAACAAGGCCGCCTGGTGCGCGGCGCGACGCGCGGCGACGGCACCATGGGCGAGGACATCACGCTGAACCTGCGCACGATCGCCGACATCCCCGCCCAACTGAACGGCAAGGATTGGCCGACAAGCATCGAGGTGCGCGGCGAGGTCTACATGACTCGCGCCGATTTCGCCGCCTTGAACGCCGCGCTCGCCGCCGCCGGGGAGCGCACGCTCGCCAACCCGCGCAATGGTGCTGCGGGATCGCTGCGCCAGCTCGATGTGTCGATCACCGCCAGCCGCCCGCTCCGCTTCCTCGCCCACGGCTGGGCCGCCGCCTCCGCCCCCATCGCCACCACCCAACACGAGGCGATGGCCAAGCTCGCCGCCTGGGGCTTTCCCGTTGCCGAGATCACGCTTGCCCAGACCGAGGCCGACGCCCTCGCCCGCTACGAGGCGATCGAACGCGCCCGCCCCGATCTCGCCTTCGATATCGACGGCGTCGTCTACAAGGTCGACCGCCTCGACTGGCAGGCGCGGCTCGGCCAACAGGCCAAGGCTCCGCGCTGGGCACTCGCGCACAAGTTCGCCGCCGAGCGCGCCACGACGCGGCTGACCGCGATCGACATCCAGGTCGGCCGCACCGGCGCGCTCACCCCCGTCGCGCGCCTCGAGCCCGTCAGCGTCGGCGGCGTCGTCGTCACCAACGCTACGCTCCACAACGAGGACGAGATCGCCCGGCTCGACGTCCGCGTGGGCGACTTGGTCGAGGTGCAGCGCGCGGGCGACGTCATCCCGCAAGTCCTCGGCTGGACCGGCAACCCCGCCGAGCACCTAGCCCGCGAGCCGTTCGTTCCCCGCGCGCGCTGCCCGCAGTGCGACAGCGAGGCCACGCGCGGGGACGGCGAGATCGTGCGCCGCTGCACCGGCGGGCTCGTCTGCCCCGCGCAGGCGGTCGAGCGCCTGCGCCATTTCGTCAGCCGCCGCGCGATGGACATCGACGGCCTGGGCGCGAAGACGATCGAGGAGTTCCACGGCGAAGGCTGGCTCGCCACCCCCGCCGATATCTTCCGCCTACACGTCCATGGCACGGACATCCTCGCGCGCGAAGGCTGGCAAGCGAAATCGTTCGCAAACCTGCTTGCCGCGATCGACGCCCGCCGCGCGCCGCCGCTCGAACGCTTTGTCTTCGCGCTCGGCATTCGCCACGTGGGCGAAGTCACCGCCAAGGACCTCGCGCGCGCCTTCGCGACCTTCGCCGCCTTCCAGACGGCCTGCGACGCCGCCGCCACCTCCTCCGCCCTTCGGGCACCTTCCCCCGAGGGAGAAGAGGGAGAAGAGGGGAAAGGTGGCGGGCAAAGCCCGACGGAGGGTGACCGACCGGGCACCCTCCCGTCGCCAGCCAACGACGCCCTTGCCCACCTCACCCAAATCGAAGGTATCGGCCCCGTCGTTGCCGCCGCGCTCGCCGCCTTCTTCCACGAACCGCACAACCGGGCCGTCGTCGCCGACCTGCTGCGCGAACTCACCCCCGCGCCCTACGTGGCCGAAACGCGCGCCAGCCCCGTGACCGGCAAAACCGTGGTCTTCACCGGAACTTTGGAAGGCCTCAGCCGTGATGAGGCCAAGGCCCAGGCCGAGGCGCTCGGCGCGCGTGTCGCGGCCTCGGTCTCGGCCAGGACCGACCTCGTCGTCGCGGGCGCGGACGCGGGGTCCAAGCTGGCAAAGGCGGCCGCGCTCGGCGTGGAGGTGATCGACGCGGCGGCATGGGCGTCGCTGTGGAACGCGCGCGGCCAAATTTAGGGGTCGGCGCGAAGCCGATCCACCCGCCCCGGCAACCCAAACACGGCTCTCCGGTCCCACGTCCTGTCGTCCACCATCACGCCTGTGTCGTGGCTTCTCGCGTAACAAGGAACCGTCTCGCAAAAGGCAGAGAGGTGCCTTGCCAAAACATCGTAACCAAAGTGTAACGCCGGAATAGCTTACAATCGTAAGCCGCTAACCTTGGATCCCGCTTGATCGAACCTCGCCTTCGCTGGCCTTTGTAAGATCTGGCACGTATTTTGCTTGCGTGCGGAGGAGCACCGCTGCGGTGCATATCCAGGAGTAGTGAATGAAGCGCACCTTCCTTATCGCCGTCGCCGTCGCCGCCGCCCTCGCGGGCCAGGCGCAGGCCTCGATCAGCGTCAACTCGTCGATCGGCGGCGCTCCCATCGGGAGTAGCAAGGTCAATTTCGATTCGCTCCCGCTCGGTTCGGCGGGCGGAACGCAGGACGGCGTCACCGTCGCGCTGACGCCTAACGCCATGGTCGTGAACGGCAACCTAGCCAACTTCTATGCCGCGCCTTTCCTGTCCGGCGGCAACGGCTTGGGCTTCGGCCCCGGCGGCACCAACCAGCCCAATGGACTCGACACCACCAACTATATCACGACGGGCTCGGCCGGCGCGGTTGCCAACGCGGGGGTTACGATCATCCTGCCCGCGATCGAGAAGTATCTGGGCCTGCTCTGGGGATCGGTCGACGCGTACAATACCGTGCGCTTCTACGACGGCGAGAGCCTGGTCGGCACCGTCACGGGCGCGGACGTCAAGGGGCAGCCCAATGGCGATCGAAACGTCAACGGCACCGTTTACGTCAACCTGAACTCCACGCTCGGCTTCAATCGCGTTGTCCTGACGAGCAGCGAATATGCGTTGGAGTTCGACAACCTCGCCTACAACAAGACCAACGTCGGCGTTCCCGAACCCGCCACGCTCGCGCTCGCGGGTCTCGGCCTGCTCGGCCTGGGTATCGCCCGCCGCCGCGGGAAGTAGTCGCACCCAGGATCGTCACGCAGGGGGCTGGCGGTAACGTCGGCCCCCTTTTTGCGACCCGAGCGGTGGCCCAGTTATACCGACGTCGCTGAACCATATGGTCGCCAGACAGCGCACGGCGACATGCTCGGATTGAGCCTCGATAAGGACGACGCTCCTCGTCTATTTCCCAAGTGCGGGATCGATCACGAAGGAAGGGACGCCCAGGAACGTGCCTGAACCTCGGGCAGCGTCTCGTATTTACTGTCCCGGCCGCGCGCTGCCGGTTGCGCACCTCGTCGCGCGCATGATCCTCGAAGTTTGCCTCGAGTCCCCGCACCAGCTCGTGAAGCACAGACGACGAAGGTGGCCGCCGCTCCGCTCCTAGTTCGAAGCGAGCAGCACATCCTCGTCCAGATACCCCGTCACCTGCATATTCATCGGCATCGTCGCGCTCGTGCCCGTCATGAAGAAGCCCGCGATCGGCAGAACCGCGATCGCGCCGACCACGCCCGCCGTGCCCGTCTCGCCCTTGCTGTCGAAGGTGCCGCTCATGCGCACGTCGTGACCGTTCACGTTTACCGAGACCATCCGCGCGTGGATCGCGCCCGATTTGCCCCACATTCCCTTGTTGCGAACCTGCGTCACCTCGGCAACCGCGCGGCTGCCGACCGGGATGATCACCACGCCGTTCATCGCGACTGCGCCCGTCGTTTTCAGATTGAACCGCTGGCCCACGCGCAGCTGCTTGCCGTTGGTGGTCAGCAGCTCGAGCGTGCGGAGCGGCACCGATGTCCCCGCCCGCAGTGAAGACGCGCCTGTCACCGGAATGACCAGCGAGATCGGGATTGCCGGAACGCTCACCTGCGCCCGCGCCGTCGTTCCCAGGCACGCAAAACCCAACAAACCCGTAACCACGACCGTCCAACGCGTGTTGATCATCACCTTACCCCCTTGTTCGGCTGCCATTCAGCCGTTCACAAGCGGATTACTGGCTCAATCGATCCGGCCTCGCAACGGGTCTTTGTTACGGTCTCATCCACTACGGACTTGTCTTGTAGTACCACCCCTCCGCACACCCGCGCCCATGCCCACGATTGGCCACGACGGCTGGACCATCGAACGCCAGATCGGTTTCTTGCGCGCGCTTTCGCGCTAAGGCATCGTCTCCTGCGCCGCGGGCGAGATCGGCATGGGCGTCGAGACCGCCTACCGTCAGCGCGCGCGGGACGGCGAGTTCGCCGCCAACCGGGACTCCGCACTCGAGGTCGCGCGTATCACCATCCTCGAAGCGCATCTCGCTACGCGAATGGCACTGAAAACAGCCACCGTGGATTTATGGACATCATGAACTTCGCGCGCACGAAACCAAGTCTTCGCGCCGTTCAGCCCTGTCCCACCATGGGCAAGCCATCGCGATGCCCACGCGACACGCCTATATCGCTGCGTCGAGTCCATATGCGGTGTGGAGCACGCGCACCGCTAACTCAGTATATTCCTCCGCGATTAGCACGCTGATCTTGATCTCGCTCGTGCTGATCGCCTGGATATTGATCCCCCGCTCGCCCAGCGCGCGGAACATCGTCGTCGCCACCCCGGCGTGCGAACGCATCCCGATGCCGACCACGCTCACCTTGCAGACGTTGGTGTCGCTTAGCAGCCCGCCGATGCCCAGCCGCCCGCGCGCTGCCTCCAGCACCGCCAACGCGCGCGGTAGTTCGGACGCGGGCACGGTGAATGTCACGTCGGTCCGCCCGGTCCCGTGCGCGATGTTCTGGACGATCATGTCGACATTGATCCCCGCGTCGGCCACCGGCGCGAAGATTTCGGCGACCGCGCCCGGCCGGTCGGGCACCTCCAGAATTGTCAGCTTGGCCTCGTTGCGGCTGTACGCGATCCCCGTGATCACCTGGCTTTCCACGATTTCGTCCTCATCCACCACATACGTCCCCTCCGCATCGGAGAAGCTCGAAAGCACGCTCAGCCGCACCCGCTCCTTCATCGCCAGCTCGACCGAGCGCGTGTGCAGCACCTTCGCCCCCACGCTGGCGAGCTCCAGCATCTCCTCATACGCGATGCGGTGCAGCTTGCGCGCGCGCGGCACGATGCGCGGATCGGTCGTGTAGACCCCCTCCACATCGGTGTAGATGCGGCACTCGTCCGCCTTGAGTGCCGCCGCCAGCGCCACCGCGCTCGTGTCCGATCCGCCGCGCCCCAGCGTCGTCACCCGCCCTTCGGGGCTGAGCCCCTGGAAGCCCGGCACCACCGCCACCTCGCCCCCCGCCATCGCGGCCAGCACCGCGCCGGCCTCGATGCCGCTCATCCGCGCCTGGCCGTGCGCCGCGTCGGTCCGCACTGGCAACTGCCACCCCTGCCAGCTCCGCGCCGCCACGCCCATCGATTGCAGCGTTAACGCGAGCAGCCCGCTCGTCACCTGCTCCCCGCTCGCGACCACCACGTCATACTCGCGGGCGTCGTGTAACGCCGCGATCTCGCGGCAGAAGCCGACCAGCCGGTCGGTCTCCCCCGCCATCGCGGAGACGACCACCGCCACCGCATGCCCCTGCGCGCGCGCCGCCGCCACGCGCACAGCGGCCGCGCGAATCCGCTCCACCCCGGCCATCGAGGTGCCGCCGAACTTCATCACGATACGAGCCATGGAAGGGGCGGCGGTCCTTCGTCGCGGGTTGGAGCGCGGCTTGGGAAACACCGCGCGCGCTGTTACACCGCAGCGCACCAAGCATGGCAAGTCCCACCGCCTCCAGCATCGATCCCGCCTCCGCTGCCCTGTTCGGCCGCGCGGCCGCCGAGTGGTGGGACCCGCGCGGCTCGTCGAAGCTCCTCCACCGCGTCAATCCGGTCCGCCTCGCCTACCTTCGCCAGCAGGGCCTGGCGCACTGGGGCTGGCCCGCCACCGCGCTCCGCTCCGCCCACGGACTGACCGCGCTCGATATCGGCTGCGGCGGCGGCCTGCTCACCGAAGCGCTCGCCCGCCTCGGCTTCGTCGCCACCGGCCTCGACGCGTCGCCCGAAGCGATCGCGGTTGCACAGGCCCACGCCGCCGAGACCGGCCTCGCGGTCATCTACCGCGCGGGCTCCGCCGAGGCGCTCGCCGCCGAGGGAAACCGCTTCGATCTGGTCACGTGCATGGAGGTGGTCGAACACGTTGCCGATGTCTCCGCCTTCCTCGCCGCCGTCGCCGCGCTACTCGCGCCGGGCGGGCTGCTCCTGTTCAGCACTCCCAACCGCACCGCGCTCAGCTGGGGCGTGATGATCGCGGGTGCCGAACGCATCGCCCGCGTCATTCCGAGCGGCGCCCACACCTGGTCGCAGTTCCTCAAGCCCCGGGAACTCACCGCCGCGCTCGGCCTCGCCAAGCTGCGCGTGACCGATATCCAAGGCATCACGCTCGGCCCCGATCTCGCCTTCCGCCTCGGATCGGACCGCTCGGTCAACTACATCGGCGCGGCGCTCCACGCGTGATCGACGCGCCCAAGCCTCCCTTCGAAGGCTTCGGCGCAAGCGCCGCCGACTGGTTCGATCGCCTCGACACCGACAACAGCAAAGCCTTCTTCATCGCCACCAAGCGCGAGTGGGAAGACGCGGTCCGCCTGCCGATGGAATCGCTCATCGCCGAAGCCGCCGAGGCATTTGGCGGCAACAGCTCCAAGCTCTTCCGCCCCTACCGCGACGTGCGCTTCTCGCCCGACAAGCGGCCGATCAAGACGAGCTGCTCGGGCTACGTCACTCGCCCGGGCACGATGGGCTTCCTCTACGCCGAACTCTCGAGAGACGGCCTCTACGCGGGCACCGGCCTCTACGATCCCGCCAAGGACCAGCTTACTCGTCTGCGCGAAATGATCGACGACGATCGCCGCGGCGGCGAACTCGAACGCATCGTCGCCGCGCTCGGCACAGCCGGCCTCGAAGTCAGCGGCGACGCGCTTACCACCGCCCCCAAGGGCTACCCGCGCGACCACCCGCGCATCGCGCTGCTACGGCTGAAATGGATCGTCGCCGGCGCGCGCCTCGTCCCCTGCCCCGCGTTGCTAGATCGCCGCGCGCTCGACCAAACGTTCAGCACCTGGCGCAAAGCCGAACCGCTCATCGCATGGCTCGACGCGCACATCGGCCCAAGCGAGATCGCGGTCGAGGAACGGTTCGCGCGGCGCTGACGGATGAAGCTCGGTTCGACGAATTGTCCGCCACGCTTTAACGATGGGCGCATGTCGGCACCTCCCGGCGCAGCTGCGCTTCCGCATCGAAGGACTGCTCAGGGTCGTAGGCAGCGTCGAGAGGTCTGTTGGAATTGCCCGGACAGCGCGGAACATCGTTGGTTGCCGTAAGTAGAGCTGGATCGGCCGTCGCAGCGACGAAGTACGGAGCATTTTATTGTGGCGGACGCATCGGAACCAAGCCAGGCATCTCATCGCAAGATCGCGGACAGTGCGGTGGTGATGAAGCAAAGCACGGTGCAGCTTGCCGACAGCGCGGATCGCCGTACCAGTCTCGCGGCGAACCGCACCGTGCTCGCGGCCGAGCGTACCTATGCCGCATGGATGCGTACCGGGCTGACCGCGCTCGCCTCGGGCATCGGCGCGCGTGCGCTGCTCAACGGCCAAATGCCGGGCTGGCTGGTAGGCATGACAGGGACAGTGCTGGTCGCGTTCGCCGCGTTCTGCTTCTATGCAGCAGTGTGGCGCGATCGGACGCCGGTCGCGCCGCCGCGGCCGAGTGTTCGTCGTCTGCCGCGTGGCATTCTGCTCGTGGTCAGCGGCTTCATGGTCCTGGTTTCGGCGGCGGCGCTGGTGATGTCGTGGTATGGAGTCCGCTCCGGGTCTTGAGGCGAGCGTCGATGCCGCAGGCGTCCGCGCGCGACGTGGGCGTTGACCGCAGGAATGCTGGAAGAGGATACGTGATGACCTTACCCCAGGTGGAAGCCTTCGGGCTGATCGCCATCGCCGTCGGGATGTTCGCCTGGGGGCGGTTCCGCTACGATCTCGTCGCGCTCGGCATCCTACTGGTGAGCGTCCTGATCGGACTGGTGCCCTCCAAGAAGGCGTTCGACGGCTTTTCGAACGAGATCACGATCATCATCGGCGCGGCGCTGGTGGTGAGCGCCGCGATCGCGCGCTCGGGCGTGGTCGAGGCGGCGATGCGGCCGATCCTGCCGCGCTTGCGGACCGAGCAGGCGCAGGTGCCCGTGCTCGTCGGCGTGACGATGGTGCTGTCGATGCTGACCAAGAACGTCGGCGCGCTGGCGATGATGATGCCCGTCGCCATGCAGATCGCCCGGCGGACGGGTGTCTCGCCTGGGCGGCTGCTGATGCCGATGTCCTTCGCCTCGCTGATGGGCGGGCTGGTGACGCTGATCGGCACGTCGCCCAACATCATCGTCTCCGAAGTGCGCCAGGAGGTGACGGGCCATCCGTTCCAGCTCTTCGATTTCGCACCCGTGGGACTCGGCATCGCCGGGCTGGGGGCAGTGTTTCTGGCATTCGCCTACCGGCTGCTGCCCAAGGACCGCGTCGGCAGCGCGGGTTTCGACGCCGCGCTCGCGACGATCGATTACACCACCGAAGCGCTCGTGCCCGATGGCTGGGCGATGGACGGCGCGACGATCGCCGAGCTGATCGCGCTCGCCGAGGGCGCCCAGATTACCGCCGTGCTACGCCACGGGAGGCGGCTGCCCAACATCGATGCGACCACGCCGGTCGAGACGCGCGATATCCTGATCCTCTCGGGCGAACAGCGCCTGCTCGATGAACTGATCGCGCGCGCCAAGCTCGATCTGGTCCGCGCCGACGCGCCGGTCGCGAAAGCTGAGGACAAGGAGGAGCTTCGCAGCATTGAAGCGGTCATCGCACCCGGCTCGGCGTTGATCGGACGCTCGGCGCGGCATCTCGATCTTCAGGAGCAATTCAATCTGAAGCTCCTGGCGGTCAGCCGTGCGGGTACGCCGCTGACCGAACGGCTGCGCGCGGTGCTGCTGCGCGAAGGCGATGTGCTCGTGCTGCAGGCGGGGCAGGCGCAGCTGCCCGATCTCCTGAAATCGCTGGGTTGCCTGCCGCTGGCCGAGCGACAGGTGAAGCTTGGCGGGGGCCACCGGTCCTACACGCCGATCATCATCCTCGCGGTGGCGATGGTGCTGGTCGCGTTCCGGGTCGTGCCGGTGTCGATCGCGTTTGTCGGCGCGGCGGTGGTGATGGTAGCCGCGCGCTCGTTGCCCATGCGCGAGGCCTATGGCGCGCTCGACGGCCATGTGCTGATGCTGATCGCCGCGCTCGTGCCGGTCAGCGAAGCGGTGCGCGCGACGGGTGGCACCAAGCTGATCGCAGGCGCGCTGGCGCATGGATTGGCCGGGGTCGATCCGATCGTCGTGCTCGTGGTGCTGACGATGACCTCGATGGCGTGCGCGCCGTTTCTGCACAATGTGCCGACCGTGCTCGTTCTCGGGCCGATCGCGGCGGCGTTGGCGCGCCAACTTGGGCTCAATCCGGACGCGTTCCTGATGGGCGTCGCCGTCGGTGCCGCGTCCGACTTCCTGACTCCGATTGGACATCAGTGCAATACGCTGGTGATGGGGCCGGGAGGCTATAAATTCGGAGATTACGCGAGGTTGGGCGCGCCGCTGTCGGTGCTGGTGATCGTGGTCGGTGTGCCGCTTATCGCTCTGTTCTGGCCTTTGACCCGGCACTAAGCTGACATCTGCGACGCTGATACCGCAGCCAAGCAATTCGGCTCCAGGCCGTCACGCCAGCGAATGCGTGCAACCCGCGACGCTATCGCGCCGTTGATGAGGCTATCGGCGGTTGTATGCTGCACGGGCAAAGAATATCGCATCAAAGGAGGGGTAATGTCCAAGGGTTCGACAATCACTGCTGCAGTCGCGCTTGGTGCGGCATTGCTCGCTGTCCCCGCCATCGCGGTCTCTGTTGGCGCGGTTCGGGTTGGTGGTCTTACGGGCGATCCCGCGCATGGGGGCGTGGTGTTCCATCAATGTCAAACCTGCCATGTGATCACCGCGGGCCAGAACCGCATCGGGCCGTCACTGCACGCGGTCGTCGGTCGTCGTTCGGGGATGATCGCCAATTTCGCGTATTCGGCGGCGAACAAGAAGTCGGGCGTGGTGTGGACCGAGCCTGTTCTGTTCAAGTATCTGGAGAATCCGCGCGGCTTCATGCCCGGTACCACGATGTCCTTCGTCGGTCTGAAGAAGCCGCAGGACCGCGCGGACGTGATCGCCTATTTGAAGACGGCCGCGAAGTAGGGTCCAGCATCTACGCCGACGGAGGTCGACGAGATGGGCTGGGAACAAGGCCGCGACGAATATTGCGACTCACTCCCAGCCACTTCGTATGAGCGCGGCGCGTAACGCAAGCAGCAGCAGCGCGCCCGGGGCGAGCGCCAGCAGCGAAGTGCCCGGACGCGCCTACGCCGCTGCAGGCAATCACGCCCGGCGCCAACCCCAACCCGGGCGCGGCGGCGACGCGGTGGTCGCCAACGCGGTGAGCACCGCGCCGCTCGCGAGCAGCGCGATGCCGCCCGCGATCCGCCTAACATCGCGGCCTATGCGTATTTGGTGATCGCGCCCGACCGCTATGCGGGCCGCAGACAGGCTTCGGGCACCGACTTTCCTTGCGCCTAGCGAGAGTTCATGGCCGGTGGTGGGTTGATCGCTGCTCGCGTCCGACATCTTGTCCGCCAAGCCGATCGGGCTCGCGGGCGCGGCCTATGTCAGCGGGCGGAAACCGTTGCGCTGCGCGGAGTCCCGTTCCTCCACAACGATCGTGTGCTATCAGCAGCACGTCTCGCGCTGACCACGGTCATCGTTTACGCCTTCCGCTAAGGGTCCATCATGGCGCTTGCCCCCACCACGTCGACCGATCCCGCCGGCTACACTCCTGGCGCGACAGACAATCCCGCCACCGCCGATCTGCGTTATTACGTGTTTGCGCTGTTCTTCATCTTCGGCGGGATAACCAGCCTGAACGACGTGCTGATCCCCAAGCTCAAAGGCCTGTTCGCGCTCAGCTATTTCGAGGTGATGCTCGTCCAGTTCGCCTTTTTCGCGGCCTATTTCATCATCTCGCTGCCCGGCGCGGCGCTGGTCAAGCGGTTCGGCTATATGCGCACCGCGTCGATCGGGCTGCTCGTGATGACAGCGGGTTGCCTGCTGTTCGCGCCCGCAAGTTTCTCGGGCACGTTCCCATTATTCCTGGGCGCGTTGTTCACGCTGGCGGCGGGGATCACCATCGTCCAGGTGGTCGCCAACCCGCTAATTTCGATGCTGGGTTCGGCGGCGAGCGCGAGTAGCCGGCTCACCTTCGCGCAGGCGTTCAACTCGCTCGGCACCACCATCTTCCCTTACGTCGGCGCGCGCGTGATCCTGGGGTCGCTGTCCAAGGTCGACGAGAAGACGCTGAACGGCGACGCGCTGACCGCGTTTCGCGCGACCGAGACCGGCGTGATCGCGAATGCGTACATGGCGATCGCCGCCGCGCTCGCGCTGGTGGCGGCGCTCGTCTATCTCGGTCGTAATCGGCTGCGCGAGGCGCCCGCCGCCGCAACCAGCCTGACGGGCGGGTTCGATCTGTTGCGACGGCCGCGTTTCGCGTTCGGCGCGCTCGGCATATTCCTGTACGTGGGCGCGGAAGTCTCGATCGGCAGCCTGCTCACCAACTACCTCGAACAGCCGAGCACGCTCGCGCTCGCGGCGGTGCAGGCGGGCAAACTGATCAGCTTTTATTGGGGCGGCGCGATGATCGGTCGCTTCGTCGGCGCGGGCCTGATGCAGCGCGTCCAGCCCGCGAGCGTGCTGCTCGGCGCGGCCGCGCTCGCCGGGGCGCTGCTGCTGCTATCGGGCGGCACTACGGGGGCCATCGCAGGCTATGCGCTGATCGCGGTCGGCTTCGCCAACTCGATCCAGTTCCCGACGATCTTCAGCCTGGCGAGCGCCGGGCTGGGTCCGCGCACGGCGGATGGATCGGGGGTGATCTGCATGGCGATCGTCGGCGGCGCGATCGTGCCGCTAATTACGGGCTTCACGGCGGACCAGGCGACGCTGCGCGTGGCGCTGATCGTACCGTTCGTGTGCTACATGATCATCGCGGCTTTCGCGCTGTTCTGCCGACGCAACCCGCTTCGCTAACCCGGCGTGGTCCCGGCCTTGTGCCGGTACCCCGGGTAGCATGATGACTTCGCGCGACGTCGGCGCGCACGCGGCTCGGGATCCCGGCACAAGACCGGGATAACGTTGGGATTTACGCCGCGACGGCCTGCCGCGCGAGGGCGCACTGACTCCAGATATCGGACAGCGCGCCGACCAGGTGATCGATATCCACGTCGCTATGCACCGGCGACGGTGTAATCCGCAGTCGCTCGGTGCCCTTGGGCACGGTCGGATAGTTGATCGGCTGAACGTAGATGCCATGATTGTCCATCAGCCAGTCGCTGATCATCTTGCACTTGTGCGCGTCGCCAACCATCACCGGAATGATGTGCGTGGGATTGGACAGCATCGGGATACCGATCGCGTTCAACTTGCGGCGGACCTTGGCCACGCGCTCCTGATGGCGCGCGCGCTCGAACTGGCTCGCCTTCAGATGCCGGACCGATGCGAGCGCGCCCGCTGCGATCGCGGGCGGCAGCGCGGTAGTGAAGATGAACCCGCTCGCGAAGCTGCGCACGAAATCGCACATCGCGGCTGAACCAGCGATATAGCCGCCCATCACGCCAAAGGCCTTGCCCAGCGTGCCCTCGATCACGGTGAGCCGGTCCATCAGGCCCTCCCGTTCCGCCATGCCACCGCCGCGCGGGCCGTAAAGGCCCACCGCGTGGACCTCGTCGATATACGTCATCGCGCCGTGTGCGTCGGCGACATCGCAGATATCCCTGATGCGGCCCACGTCACCATCCATCGAATAGACGCTCTCGAATGCGACGAGCTTGGGCCGCGCGGGATCGATCGCACGCAGCTTGCGGTCGAGATCGTCGGGATCGTTGTGGCGGAACACGTGCCGCTCGGCCTTCGAGTGGCGGATGCCCTCGATCATGCTGGCATGATTACCCGCGTCCGAGAACACCGCGCAGTCGGGCAGGCGCGAGGCGAGCGTGGAAAGCGCGGCCCAGTTCGACACATAGCCGCTGGTGAACAGCAGGGCGGCTTCCTTGCCGTGCAAGTCGGCGAGTTCGGCCTCGAGCTGGACGTGATAACTGTTGGTGCCCGAGATGTTGCGCGTGCCACCCGCCCCCGCGCCGCACTCGTCCAGCGCGCCGTGCATCGCCGCGATCGTTGCGGGATGCTGGCCCATGCCGAGATAATCGTTCGAGCACCACACGGTCACGTCGCGCGTCGTCTCGCCTTCGTGGCGGGTTGCGCGGGGGAAATTGCCTTTGTGACGCTTCAGGTTGGCGAACACGCGGTAATTGCCCGCCGTGCGGAGCCCGTCCAACTCACTCTGAAACAGCGCCTCGTAATCCATCAATCCACCCTCCGGTGCGTATTATCGTTCGCCCCGAGAGGCGGGTGGACCCGAGCAAGGCCCGGCATCGCCCAACGCCACAGCCGCGCATCGCGCAGCGGTAACGCCAGGAAGGCGTGTTCGATCAACCCCCGCGGGGTCAACCCGAAAATAAGCGTGTAGCCGGTTTGCGCCTAGGGGTAGCCGCACCGATTGCCGCGCGTGCGGCAAGATACGCAACCGCGAGCGTCGCCACAATCGATTACGGGAACAGCGGACACAGCTGCGCGCGGCCGTCATAGCTGCTTGAGTAGCGATCTTCCGATGCCGCCCTTGCCGTGGACCGCGAAGACCTTGGCGTGGGCGCGCGCGGCGAGGCGGTTGTTGGGGAATCTTTCGCCGACCTGATCGCTGCGCAAGAACGCGATGCGGTCATGGCGCTGCTCGGGCGCGGTCGCCGCCGCCGGGCAGGTCGCCCCCGCCCCAATCCGCCTCGCGGATGGATGCGAAAGATAGATCGCCCTCACGCGAAGCGCGGAACGACGTTGCGATTTCCACGTCATCCACCTCGGCCAACGTGGCGGGCTGCCACTTGGGGGAGCGATCCTTGTCGATCAGCTGCGCGCGAACGCCTTCGTAGAAATCATGGCCCAACTTTAGTTGCCGCACGACCCGGTACTCGTGCGTCAGCGCATCGCGCACATTGCCCTCCGTCCCGCGCCGCAGTAGCTCCATCGCTAGCACGCACGCAGTCGGCGACATCCGCCGCACGGTCGCGGCCTCCTTCGCCGCCCACTCGCCGCCATCCGCGTCCAGCGCCGCCAGGATCGCGTCGACCGTCGTGCCCGCGAACAGCCGGTCGATCGCTGCGCGATTCCCGTCCAGCCGCGCTGGCCCAGGCTCGTCGACCGCCAACCCAATCGCGTCGAGCACCGCCTCACCCCGCGCCAGTGCGTCGAGCAGCGAGTCCAATCGACGCGAGGGCGCATAATGTGTCGCGACGCCCGCCGCCAGCGTCTCCGCCCCGTCCAACCGCGCCCCGGTCAGCGCCAGGAACCTTCCCAGCGGACCCATGCGTCCCAGCACGGCAGTCGATCCCACATCGGGCACCATGCCGATCCCCGTCTCGGGCATCGCCCACAAGGTGCGCTCGGTCGCGATCCGGTAGCGTCCGTGGATCGAGACGCCCACGCCGCCGCCCATCGTCACCCCGTCCATCAGCGCGATGTACGGCTTGGGAAACGCGGCAATGGCGGCGTTCATCCGGTACTCGGTCGAGAAAAACCGCTCCCACCCATCCGTCCCCGCGCGGCCCGCGTGGTAGGCGGTGACGACATCGCCGCCCGCGCAAAACGCGCGGTCGCCCGCACCCCGGATCGCGACTACGGCGACCGCCTCATCCTCGACAAAACCGTCCAGCGCCGCATGCAGCGCCGCGCACATCGGCTCGTTCAGCGCGTTTAGCGCCTGCGGGCGGTTGAGCGTTAACAGGCCCAGGCGCCCACGGGTTTCAATCAGGACATCGTCGGTCATGTCGCCGCTTGAACCGTGTCGCGCCACGCTTGTCGAGACGGGCGTGCTTAAACGCTCAAACTAAATGTGCCATTATGTCGCAATCCGCTAAGCCACCGAGGAAACCCGGATGCGCTTATCGCCCGCGTCCTGAACCCGATCGAGGTTCCCTCAATAAACCCGCCGTACCATCGGCTCGCGGTCCCACACCCGCCCGCGCGCGGCCACGCCGAGGAAGTTGGACGCGCCCTCGCCCGCAAGCGCGACGACGCCTGGGTCGGCAGGCTGACCGCCCGTGATCGCGCCCGCGCGCTCAAGCAAGGGCGTCGCGCTCGGGGCGTATGGTGCGGTCGCTCATCTGCCAGATGACCATGTGCATGGCTTCGGGCGTGAGCGAGATGAAATCCCAGAAGGTGTCGTGTGCGGACGCGGCCTGGGGGAAACCGCGATCAGACTCCTGCTTGACCGAGTGGATCAGGTCCGGAACCTTGATCGCGTCCTGGATGCCGCACGGCCCGATATCTTGTCAGCGATTTTACAATCGTTCGTCGTACTACGATGCCTTGAGCGCCCGGCCCTAGGCCGGTGGAGCATGGCGGTCTAGCTAGACGAGGTGACGGCGACCTCTCAGTCCACTTCCCGCCGGAGCGTGCCTCTAGCCAAGCAGGCGACCGAAGGCCGACGCACGCTCGCCGCAGAGGCCGCAGTAGCTCTCGTCTACAACGGAACGACCCATGTGGTCCTGATGGCCACGCCCGCCGATCTCACCGATCTGGCAATTGGGTTCAGCCATACCGAAGGCATTGCTGGGCCTGCCCAGACACAAGGTCTCGAGATTGTTACGCATCCGCATGGACACGAAGTCCGGATGTGGCTGGTGCCCGAGGCGGCGCACCGGCTCGCCGGGCGTCGCCGCGCGATGGTCGGCCCGACTGGCTGTGGGTTGTGCGGGGTGGAAAGCCTGGAGGAGGCGGCGCGCACCCCGCCCCGCGTCGCAGCGACGCTTACACTCGCCCCCGCACAGATCCACGACGCGCTCGCGGCGCTGCCCGCACACCAGCCGCTCGGCCAAGCCACCCGCGCCGCGCACGCGGCCGCGCTCTGGACGCCCGAGGGCGGCATCGTGCTCGCGCGCGAAGATGTCGGGCGGCATAATGCACTCGACAAGCTCGCGGGGGCGGCGCTCGCGCGCGGTATCGATTCGGCGCGCGCGCTGCTGCTGCTGACCAGCCGCGTCTCGGTCGAGATGGTGCAGAAGGCGGCGCATATGGGCGTCGGCATCCTGGCGGCGGTCTCCGCGCCCACGCGTCTCGCGGTGGAGACGGCGGAGGCGGCGAACGTCACGCTGATCGCCGTGGCCCGAGACGACGGGTTCGAGCTGTTCACCCATCCGTGGCGGATCGCGCTATGAGCCGGGTATTGGGCGCGGTACTGGCGGGGGGGCAGTCGCGCCGGTTCGGATCGGACAAGGCGCTGGCGCTGCTGGACGGGGTCGCGCTGATCGAGCATGCGCTGGCAGCGCTCGCGGCGCAGACCGATGCGATGACCGTGTGCGGGCGCGAGTATCCGGGGCTGGCGTGCGTGGCGGACCGGCCCGCGCCGGGGCTTGGACCGCTGGGCGGGCTATGCGCGGCGCTCGCCTATGCGCAGCGCCACGGGTTCGACGCGGTGCTGAGCGCGGGCTGCGATCTGGCTGGACTGCCGGACGATCTGGTTGCGCGGCTCGCTTCGGGTCCGGCCTATGTGGCGGACTGTCCGGTTGTGGGCCTGTGGCCGGTGCGGCTCGCGCCCGCGCTCGATCTTTGGTTAGGGACGGGCGAGGGTGATCGGTCGATGCGCGGATGGACGCGGGTGTCGGGGGCGCGGGGGGTGGCGCTGGACGGGATCGTGAACGTCAATACGCCGAGCGATCTGGTCGTTTTGGCGGGGCGGGTCTGACCGTAGGCGCACGCCGCTCCCTCTCCCTGCCGCTTCGCGGCTGTCCATCCCGCTAACGGAGAAGGGCAGGAAGCCTACTCCATTGAGGCCAGCAACTCGTGCAGAGGGGCCGTGGCGAAGGTGGTGAGCGAGTCGGCGAGCGCATAGGGCAACAGCAGCGTGCGCCCGCACACCATCGCCCCGCACGAGTAGACCACGTTGGGCACATAGCCCTCGCGCTCCTCACCGTCGGGGCGCACGAGGGGCTGGGGGGTGCGCGCGAGCAGCTTGGTCGGATCCGCCTTGTCGAGCAGCGCCGCGCCGATCGCGTAATTGCGCATGGGACCAACGCCGTGGGTCAGCACCAGCCACCCCTCGTCGATCTCCATGGGCGGCCCGCAATTGCCCATCTGGACGAACTCCCACGGGTAGCGCGGTCGGATCACCGCCGCGCCGCCGGACCAGTCGCGCAGGCTGTCCGACGTCAGATACCAGATGCTCTCGCCGTCCTGCCGACCGAGCATCGCGAACTTACCGCCGATGCGGCGCGGAAAAATCGCCATGCCCTTGTTGCGGGTTGCGTCGCCCGTCATCGTCTGCATAGCGAAATTGCGGAAATCGCCCGTGACGAGCAGTTCGGAGGCGATCTCGCTACCACTGAACGCGGTGTAGGTGCCGTAGTAGTGCACCGCGCCATCGTCCTCGACGAAACGGACAAGGCGCAAATCCTCGAGGCCACCGCGCTGTGCGGGAGTAATGGGGAACATCACGCACTCGGAGATGTCGTAGCCCTCGGGGCAGATCACCTCGACCTCGCCGGGGCGCTCGGTCCGAATAACGCGCGGGATCGACGCGTGGCCGTTGGTGGGGTCCATTGTGACCGTGCCGCAGGACGCGAGCACGCCCACGCGAAACGTAATCGACGAGATATGCCCTTCGCCCACACATCGGAGCGAGATCAGGAACCGCTTGGAATCCGGATCGAGTCCCGACTGATCAGGATGCTCGACGATGCTCGGATTGAACAGCGCAGCCGCCATATAGCTGTATTCATGGCTGAAATAGGAGCCGATCAGAAGTTGCTGGTCGGGCGTGGGATCCGGGCCCGATACCAGCTGAGGCGCGATCGTCGCGTAGCGATCACGCAGTAGACGGGCAACATCGCGGTGCCGTCCCTCGAAGTCGTTCAGCACCCGCCCGAGTTCGTCCGCAACATCGACGGATGAAAGGGCCAGCACGCCGTTGACGATCCGCTGCGCGCGGTTGACATCCGCCGCATTGGGGCCAGTCGGCTGCATCGAGGGGCTGAACGGCCGCAAGACCACGCTCGCCGGATTGGGGCGCAGCAGGATCGGCAAACGTTTTACAAATTGCGCGCTCGACATCTCGGTCGTCAGTCCCACCTAGCGGTACCCCGCCAGTGGGCGGCCACTTACGTCATGCCACGCGCTCGAGGCTTGCCCCCGCACCCGCCCTTGCCGACAATGCGAGCATGTCGCTCAGGCTCTGCAGATAGGCAAGGGTCGATTCCGCCCCTTGGTTGGCATTGCGCCGATCCGGATGAAGTCCATCGAACCCCGCACCGGTTTCGACATCGCACATCATCGCGCGAAGATCGTTCGCGCCCATGAACCAAGCAAAGGCGCGGTGCGCCTCCTCCGCCCAGCGCTCATCGCCCGTGGCGGCGTGCGCGGCGAGGCAGGCGGTGACGGTCGCGTTGACCTCGATCGCCTGCTGATCGAACGGCAGCGGCGGCAGGCGCGTGCGGCCAAAGCTGTCCGAGCCCACCGGGCGGAACCAGCCACCAGGCGCGGTCTGGTGCATCATCAGCCATTCGAGGGTGGAAAGGCCAGCCTGCAGCTGCTGTTCGTCACCCGTCATCGCGCCCGCTTCGATCATCGCATGGCACAGGCGAGCATTGTCATAAGCGAGATGATCCTCGAACCAGTGCCAATCATGGCTGGACGCGTCCGTGAACCTTTGCTTGAGCCGGTCCGAAAGCCTGTCGCGCAGCTTCGCAACCTCGCGGTGGCCCGAGAAACGCCGCAAGAACGCGTTCGCGCCCAGGATTGCGAGCGCCCATGCGCGTGGAGACGTGAGGTCGATGCTCGCGGGCGCGGCACCCAGGAACAGGCTGGTGGCCCAATCGCCGAGCTGACGCGGGCCGCCGCGCTCCACCACCGCACCCAGCGCCCAAACCGCACGCCCATGCGCATCGTCCGCGCCCACCGTCTCCAGCCAGTCGCGCGCGTAGTTCATGAAATTCGCGAAGCGCCCCCGTTCGGGCGACCAGGCGTGCTCGACAAAGGCGGCGTAGGTGAGCGCAAGTCGCGTCTCGCGCTCACTCCAGCGGCTGTGGCGCTGGACTTCAGTGATGAACAGCAGCGCGCGCGCATTATCGTCGAGGCAATAGCCATGCTCCCGGTCCGCGACCGAGAGGACCGCGTGCTGCAACAGGCCCGCGCTGTCGGTCATTGCTTCGAGGTGCAGCGTCGAGAGCCGCGGCAGCGTTCCCGCCGCGCGCACGCCCGCCTTCAAAGGCAGAACGTTTTCCGCGCGCGACATTCGCTCGCTGACCGAGGAACGGAAGATTTCCTCATATCGCTCCGCCACCACCGGCCAGATCGTCTTGCGACCAGCGATGTAGGCGCGCTTGCGCAACAGGTTGCGGAAGGAACGATCGCCTAGCAGCCGGATGATCGCGGACGCGGTTGCAGGAGCGTCGGCGAACGGCACCAGCACACCATGATCGTCCGCGAGCAGTTCCTTCGCGTGCCAATAGGGTGTCGAGACGATCGGCTTGCCCATGCCAAAGCTGATCGCGAGCGTGCCCGACGTGATCTGCGCTTCGTGCAGATAGGGTGTCACGTAAATATCGGTCGCGGTCAGATATTGGAGCAGCATCGCTTCGTCGACGAAGCCGTCGATGAACCGCACATGCGCAGCGATGCCCAAGCGTGCGGCCTGGGCGTTCAGCTGATCACGATATCGCTCACCCTCCCTGCGAACCAGATTGGGATGCGTCGCGCCCAGCACCACATACAGCGCTTCGGGATTGGCCTCGATGATCGCGGGCATCGCATCGAGCATGTGCTCGATGCCCTTGTTGGGCGAGAGCAGCCCGAAGGTGAGCAACACTTCCTTGTCACCGAAGCCGAGCGCGTCCTTGGCGAGCGCGGTATCGAGGAAGGGCTGATCGGGGACACCATGAGGGATGACTGCAATCTTGTCCTCGGGAACGTTGTAAATGTCGCGCAAAATCTCGCGGCCTTTTTCCGCCATCACAACAAGGCGCGATGAACGAACGACAAGCGCATCCATCACACGACGCTGATCGGCGGTAGGTTCGGTTAGGACGGTGTGGAGCGTGGCGATTACCGGCATCCGCAGCCGCCCGAGCAGGTTCAGCAGGTAATCGCCCGCTGCTCCGCCGAAGATGCCGAACTCGTGTTGGACGACAACGACGTCGATGTTGCTGACATTGAGGTAATCGGCGGCGGCGGCGTAAGCGGAGCGGTCCTCCTCCTCAATCGTGAACGCGACTTCGGACGGGTAGTCATACGGTCCGAGTGCGTCGTTCATCGCGACCACCATCGGATCGCTGCCCGGCTTGGCGCGCGCGAGCGCACCACGCAAATCATGCGTAAAGGTGGCGATGCCGCAGCGGCGCGGCAGATAATTGCCGATCAAGGCGATGCGACCGATCGCAGGCTGCGACGTTGGCACGTGGGTGGGAGCGATAAAGGACATGGACGGCGTTCCCCGAGATTTCAGGTTGATGAACGCTTATACATAAAATTGGTGGCGCGCACGTTGCAAATTCGCTTCGCACTCGCAGCATAGAAGACAGGACCAAATTGACCCTCGATCAGGACGGTTCAGCCCGCCGATGGTGGCATAGCGCAGCCATATACCAGATCTACCCGCGCTCCTATCAGGATAGCGACGGCGATGGTGTAGGCGACCTGCTTGGTATTACTGCTCGGCTACACTATTTGGCGGAGCTGGGTGTCGATACTATCTGGATTTCTCCGATCTATCCATCGCCGATGAAGGACTTCGGTTACGATTTGACCGATTATACGGGGATCGATCCGCGATTTGGCACACTCGGCAATTTCGACGCGCTGGTCGTGCGCGCACACGCGCTGGGTCTACGCGTGCTGTTGGACTTCGTGCCCAATCACAGCTCGAACCGGCATCCCTGGTTCGTCGAGAGCCGCTCCTCGCGTACCAACGCCAAGCGCGACTGGTATTTATGGGCCGATCCGGCTCTGGGTGGCGGGCCGCCCAACAATTGGATCAGCGATTTCGGCGGCCCTGCGTGGACCTGGGACGCTACGACCGGTCAGTATTACGCGCACGCCTTCCTGGCCGAACAGCCCGATCTCAATTGTCGCAACCCGCAGGTGCGCGCCGCGATGCTGGATGCGATGGCGTTCTGGTTCGATCGCGGCGTCGATGGGTTCCGCATCGATGTGCTGTGGCACATGATCAAAGCCGAAGGCTTTCCCGACAACCCGACCAACGCCGAGTGGCGGCCGGGCATGGCGGACATGCTTCGTGTGCTGCAGACGCGCTCGACCGATCAGCCCGAGGTGCACGACATTGCCGCCGAGATGCGCGCGCTGGCAGATGCGCATGGCGCGCTGCTGGTGGGCGAGGTTTATCTGCCGATCGATCGGCTGGTGCGCTATTACGGGCAGGATCGGCCGGGCGTGCACCTGCCCTTCAACTTCGCGCTGATCGATGCGCCCTGGAATGCGGCGACGATCGCGCGGATCATTGCGGAGTATGAGGCGGCACTGCCCGAGGGGGCTTGGCCGAATTGGGTGCTCGGCAACCACGATCGGCCTCGCATCGCCGCGCGGGTGGGCGAGGCCCAGGCGCGCGTCGCGATGATGCTGCTGCTGACGCTGCGTGGCACGCCGACGATCTATTACGGGGACGAGCTGGGGATGGTGGACGTGGCGATCCCGCCCGGGCAGGTGCAGGACCCGCGCGAGCTGCGCGAGCCGGGGCTGGGCCTTGGCCGCGATCCGGTACGGACGCCGATGGCGTGGGATGCGGGCGCGAACGGCGGGTTTACGCGTGGGGTCCCGTGGCTGCCGCTCCACGCCGACTGGCCGAGCCGCAACGTGGCGGTGCAGCGGGACGACCCCGATTCGATGCTGTCGCTCACGCGCGCGCTGCTCGCACTGCGTCGGAGCACGCCCGCGCTGGCGCTGGGCGACATCACGCTGGTGCCGGGCGGTATGGACGTGCTCGCCTATACGCGCGGGCATGGCGACCGCGTGGTCGCAGTCGCGCTCAACCTTGGCAGCCATCCGCGCGAAGTGGCGCTGCCCGGCCGCCCACGCGCGCTGCTGTCGACCCACGCGGACCTTCCCGAGAGCCAAAGTGGTCGCGTGATGCTAAAGGGCAATGAAGGCGCGGTGTTCGCGCTGGAGTAACCACCGTCATCCCGGCCTTGTGCCGGGACCCCGCGACGCGAGGACGCCTCGCCCGCCACGCAGCTGATTTCCTGCTCGGGGTCCCGGCACGCGGCCGGGATGACGGTCGATTGTGAGGAGAGCCGACATCCGTATCGCCATGCTAGCCCCCATCTCCTGGCGCACGCCGCCGCGCGCCTATGGACCCTGGGAGCTGGTGACCAGCCTGCTGACCGAGGCGCTCGTCGCGCGGGGGGTGGACGTGACGCTGTTCGCCACCGCCGATTCGCTCACGTCGGGCACGCTCGACGCCGTGGTACCCGCGCCCTATTCCGAAGACCCCTCGATCGAGCCTAAGGTGTGGGAGGCGTTGCATATCGCGCACTGCTTCGAGCAGGCGGGCAAGTTCGATCTGATCCATAACCAGTATGATTTCATGCCGCTCGCCTTCTCGCGGCTGGTCGACACGCCCGTCGTCACCACGATCCACGGCTTCTCCTCGCCGCGCATCCTGCCCGCGTACCGCGCCTACCAGGACCGCGTGCATTATGTCGCGATCAGCGACGCGGACCGCGCGCCGGGCCTGCGCTACGCCGCCACTATCCACCACGGCATCCCGATTGACGACTTTCCCTTCGTCGCGGAGGGCGGCGACGCGTTGCTGTTCTTCGGGCGCATCCACCCGGACAAGGGCGCCGCGCACGCGATCGACGTGGCGCGCCGCGTCGGACGTCCGCTGGTGACGGCGGGGATCGTCCAGGACGAAGGCTATCACCAGCGCGAGGTCGCGCCGCATATCGATGGCGCGCGCGTGCGCTACCTCGGCGCGGTCGGCGGAGAGACGCGCACGCGCACGCTGGGCCATGCGGCCGCGCTGCTTCACCTGATCGACTTCGACGAACCGTTCGGCCTCTCGGTGATCGAGGCGCTCGCCTGCGGCACGCCCGTCATCGCCACGCGGCGGGGTTCGATGCCCGAACTGATCGAGAACGGCGTGACCGGCTTCCTCGTGGACGGTATAGAAGGCGCGGTGGCGGCGGTCGCGCGTCTGGGCGAGATCGACCGCGCCGCTTGCCGCGCCTCGGTCGCGGCGCGGTTCACGGTCGATCGTATGGCGGACGAATACCTGGCCCTTTATCGCCGCATCCTGGGCTGAGGGCCGGGCCATAGCTCGGCGATGCGGCCCTGCAGCCTGTAATAGACCAGCCCCGCATATTCATGGAGCGCGACATCCGTTCGCCAGGCGTTCAGGCTGAAGTTCATGCTCGGCGTATCGCCGAACTCGGGCGCGCTACCGTTCACAAAGTCGACCGGGTAGGCAAGCACATCGAGCCCCGCCGCGCGGAAGCACGCGACCGCGCGCGGCATATGAAATGCCGACGTTACCAGCAGCAGCCGTGCTCCACGCGGCAGCAGCGCTGCCGCCCCACGCGCGTTACCACACGTATCGGCCGTATTCCCGATCGCGATAATTCTACGCGGCGAGACGCCTAAGCCTCTCCACGCGCTCGCCATCCAATCGGCATCGGTCGGCATTCCTGGGCCGATCGATATGCCGCCGATCGACCATAGCCGCGCGGCGGGCAGCGTACGTGCCAGCATCGCGCCCGCGACCATCCGGTCCCCCGTCTCGCCATATTCGGCACGGTGGTGGCGCTGCGAGGCGTAAAGATGCTCCCCTCCGGTCAGCACGAGGACGTCGCTGATCCCCGGCGGGAGCGCGGGCGTAGGAAAGCGCGTCTCGAGCGGTTCGATCAGCGCGAAGCCGAGCGGGGAGACATAGACCGCGAGTGCCCACACGAAGGCGAACCCCGTCGCGACGCGCGCGATGCTCAGCGCGCGCCGACGGCGGAACGCGAGCGCGACGCATGCGATCGCCAGCGCCCAGCCGCTCCACGCGATCGGACCCAGGATCGACCACAGCGCGTACCGGTTCACGCGCGCCTTTCAGTTCGGGCGCTCATACGCCGTGGTAGCTGCGGAACCATTCGACAAATCGGGGGATGCCCTGCGCGATCGTGGTTCGGGGCTCGAACCCCAGATCGCGCTGGATCGCGTCGATATCGGCGTGAGTATCGCGCACGTCGCCGGGCTGCATGGGCCTCAAGATTCTGACCGCGCGCTTGCCGATCGCAACTTCGAGCACGTCGATCATGTGCGTCAGCTCTTCGGATCGATGATTGCCGATGTTGTACAGCCGATGCGGTCCCACGCTGCCGCCCGCCTTGGTTAAACCATCGTCGGGCGGCGGGTTGTCGAGGCAGGCGACCACGCCGGTGACGATATCGTCCACATAGGTGAAATCGCGGCGCATGTCGCCCTCGCCGAAGACGTCGATCGGGCGGCCGTTGAGGATCGCGTCGGTGAACAGCCACATCGCCATGTCGGGGCGTCCCCATGGACCATAGACGGTGAAGAAGCGCAGGCCCGTCATCGGCAGGCGATAGAGGTGCGCGTAGGTCTCGCTCATCAGCTCATCCGCCTTCTTGGTGGCAGCGTAGAGCGAGATCGGGTGATCGACGCGGTCATCGACCGAGAAGGGCAGCTTGCGGTTCGACCCATAGACCGAGGATGACGACGCGTAGACCATATGGCGGCACGCTTCGGAGCGTCGCGCCCAGTCCATGACGTTCAGGTGGCCGACGAGGTTGCTTTCGACATAGGCACTGGGGTTCTCGATCGAGTAGCGCACGCCCGCCTGCGCGCCGAGGTGGACAATACGGTCCACCCCTTTTCCGTCGAGCGCCGCCGCTAGCAATGCCTTCTCGGCAAAGTTCGCCTGAAGAAAGCGAAAACCGGTCGGGTGGCGGCGTTCGATCCTGGCCAAGCGGTTGCGTTTGAGCGGCACCGAGTAATAATCGTTCAAACTGTCGATTCCCAACACCTGTTCACCGCGTTCGAGTAGCCGTAGGGCGGTGTGGAAGCCGATGAACCCCGCGACGCCGGTGACGAGTATGGTCATGTTCCAAGATCCCCATTTCGCGCGCCCGCGCTCGTGTTCGACGCCCGATATGGGCGGTTTTCCGCTGCGGCGCGGCGTAGACGATGTGACACGGAGCGGCAACCACGCAACGCAGCCCGGCCTATGACGCTGGCGAGCGCGCTCGCAGCGGTGCTGGCTATGATCCTATCGCTCGCGATCGGGCACTACGCGATGCCGGTTGGGCGCTGGCTCGGTGTGCTGGACTGGCCCGATCCAGCCGGCGGCCGCAAGAACCATTCGCGCGTGACGCCGCTGGTGGGCGGGCTGGCCGTGGTCGCCTCGGCGTTGGGCGGGCTTGGCGTGATGGCGATCGTCGATCCGCGCTGGAGCGGGCTGACGGCGGTTCACCTGCAATGGTTCTGCTTCGCCGCGTTCGCGATGCTGGTCACCGGGATGATGGACGATCGCTTCGGGCTTGGGCCCAGGCTGCGGTTGGTGTTCGGGCTGATGGTGTTCACGCTGGTGACGCTGAACGCGCCCGATTTCAGGCTCTCTTTCCTGGCGTTCGGCGGCGCGGACCGAATCTGGGTGCTCGGCACCGCGGAGATCCTGTTCACCGTCGCGTGCCTGGTGGGGTTGCTGAACGCGGTCAACATGGCCGACGGCAAGAACGGCCTCGTGATCGGGCTCGCGACGATCTGGACGTTGCTGATATGGCTCGCCGCGCCGCCCGCGCTCTCGCCGGTATGCGCGGCGCTCGCGGTCAGCCTCGCGGTCATGTTCGTGTTCAATATGCGGGGGATGTTGTTTCTGGGCGACGCGGGGAGCTACGGGATTTCGGCGATCGTGGGGCTGCTTGCAATTTACGTGTACAACCACGGTTTCGCGGTGTGGCGCGCGGAGCGGGTGGCGCTGCTGTTCATCGTGCCCGTGCTCGATACGCTGCGGCTGATCACCGCGCGGTCGATCAGGGGCGGCTCGCCGTTCGCCGCCGACCGGGACCATCTGCATCACCATATTGCGTTTCGCTGGGGGTGGCCGCGCGGGCTGGCGGTGTATCTGGCGCTGGTGGGGCTGCCCAATCTATTCGCGCTGGCAGTGCCCGAGGCGTCAATCGGCCTGCTGTTCGGGACCGCACTCGCCTACGGCGCGGTGCTGATCCTCTCGACGCGCCACACCGCGTTCACGTCCGAGTTTCCGGTGCGGCGCAGGCGTGCATTGCGCGGACTGCGTTCAGGCGCTAACTCGCCTCCCGCTGCTGGGGCATAGCCAAGCGGTAAGGCAGCGGTTTTTGGTACCGCCATCCCCTGGTTCGAATCCAGGTGCCCCAGCCAGTGCGACGTCCACGAAGGTCATTAGGCTGCCCTATCTGGTTCGATTTGTTAAGTCGAAGCGTATCGCCACGATCAGATCGGCGATGCTTGTCAGGCGGGGTTCCTCGTCGTCGAGGATGGCGTGTGTGGCAGCGGCTTTGAACCGGTCGGCGGTTCCGGCTGCGGCGTGCGCATGGTCGGGCATCGTCGATAGCAGGATGTCCACCAGCCGTTCGGCCGCGTGCAGGCGGCCCCAGAGATAATCGTTTTCCCGGTAGGCGCGCGCGAAGAAAGCGGCAAAGCTGTTCATACGCGTTCCCTTCAAGGAACCGGCACCGGGACGCAGGAAGACGGTGTCCTCGGGCGCGATACGATCGATCTTGATCTCGTCCGCTTCGTCCGGGCTGTCTTCCTGCTGGAGCGGCAGCGTGGCGATGTCGAAGAAGGGGAAGCCCAGATAGGCGGTCAGCAGCGCGCGGCGCACGGGCGGGGGCACGTCGGCCAGGAAATCGACGAAGCCCGCGTCCGTCGCCGCGTCGAGCGCGCGCAGATCGAGCGCGACCTCGAGCGCGGCGAGCGCGGGGGCCGGAGCCACGTCCGCGCGCGCGGCGGCGGCGGCGCAGGCGGGGGCGAGGCGCTCGGCGGCGGCGCGCGCGAGGAAGGGGGCGAGTAGCGCGTAGAGGCCGGGGCGGCGCGCTTCGAGCTGGTCGCGCTCCGCCCCTTCAGCAGCGGCGGCGACATCGCTGATCGCGCGGATCAGGCCCCGCAGGCGGCGGATGCGGAAGCCCAGATCGAACGCGCGCAGGAAGGCGACATAGGGCACGCGGTCCGCCTCGGGATCCCCTGGCGCGTCCACCGTGGTAATGCCTTTGCCACGAACATATGCCCATAGCGCGTCCCGTACCGCCTCGGTGCCACCGGGACGCGCGTCGTGGTGGCCAAGGGCAATCAGCAGTTCGCCCACGCTCTCGACCACGCCCGAGAGTTTGAGCTGGCCGTAGGCGGGATAGGTGAAGCCGCTTTCGCGCGCGGCGAGCGTGTGGGCACCCGCGCGCAGGCCCGCAAGGCGTTCGGGCGTGAGCGCGTCGAGCGCGGGGCCGGGGCCGAACACCTGCGCGATCGCCGCCTCGACCGCCGGGCGCATTCCGTCGACGACGTAGCGCAGCCGCTTCGCCCGGCGCGAGATGGTGTGCAGCGCATCGAGGCTGTCGCGGATCGGCTGTTCGCGCGGGATGTCGGAGAGCGAGCGGAAGATGTTGGTGAAGAAGCCCGGCGGGCCGGGATGCGCGCCGGGGCGCAGGCGGAAGGCGGATTTGCCCGGTGTGGGATCGATGAACAGCACGCGGCGATCGACCTCGCGGCTGGCGGGGCGATGACGCAGCGCGGCGATCGCGGGGCGGAAAGGCGCGTTGTCGAGCACGCCGCCATCCACCAGCGCGACCCCTGTCATGTCCTCGCCGCGCGCCATACGATCGGGGAAGACGCGGTTCAGGAAGGCGGCGCGGCCGGGCCATTCCTGCCCGCGCGCCGCGAGTTGGGCATCGATCTCGGCCAGTTGCAGCGCGGGGAAGACGCCGGGAATCGACGCGGTGGCGCGCGCGGCGAGCGTGAGTTCGGGGACGCCCCCCAGCACGCGGGGCAGCGCGTCGCCGCTATCGTGGAAGCCGAGCACGAGGCGGAATTCGGTCTCGATCACTTCGCCCGGCGAGTGCAGCCGCAGCCGTTCGGGGTGGCCGTGGAAATCGGTGACGGTGACGAACAGATCGAGCGGCAGGCCGGGCGGGATCAGCGCGGGCCCGGCGGGCGTGTTCGCCATCGCGTGGAAGGCATCAAGAATCTCGCGCGTGAAGTTCGCACCCGAGAAGGGCGGCTCGAACCAGCGGCCACGAATGAGCCGGCTGAGCTTGCCGCGCACTTCCTCGCGCGTGGCGGGCTCCACCCCCTCGAACAATTGGGCATAGCGGCGGCCCGCCATCCAGATCAGCGGCTCGGCATAGACCTTGGACCAGCGCGAGGTGGGTTTGGCGTCGGGATCGAGCAGGCGATCGACGTCGGCTTCGGTGAGCCACAACTCGGTCAGTGCGCCGAAATCCTGGCCGGTCGCGATGCAGTGCGCGAGGAACACCGCGTTGATGCCGCCCGCGGACGAGCCCGCGACGATGTCGACGATGACCTGGAGCTGCTGCGTGTGGCCGATGTGCGCGAGGAGATCGTGGTAGACGCGCTCGGAATCGGTGAGCGTGTGCGGCTCGCGGTCGTGATAGGCGCGGCTCGCGCGCGCGAGCTTCCAGATCTCCTTGGTGACGCCGTGCATGTAGACGGCGAGGCTGACCCCGCCATAGCACACCAACGCCAGCCGCAATTCCTTCTCGCGCATGGGTGGGCTTTGGCATGGGCGGAGTGGCGGGGCCAGCGGGATCGGCTTCGTTCGATCCCGCCAGTCACGCCGGGGAACGCGGGTTAATATTTGAAGAGGATGCCCGCATAGACGGTACGGCCGATGTTGTCGTAGATGCCTGAACCTCCTACGGTTGTGCCCGTATTGCCAGTTCCATCGAGGCCGAGCGGCGGGAACTGATCGAAGGCGTTGTCGACACCAGCGTAGAATTGATAGCGTTTATCGACGTTGATGCCGAGGCGGAAGTTGCTGTAGGTGATATCCGGATAGTAGATGTTCGGAAAGGCGTTGGCGCGCTGTGGCGGACGGCCGTCGACCGTGTTTTGCAGTTCATATAAGCCGATCGTCTGCCGGCCGATATAACGGAACTGGTAGTTCAGCTCGAACTCTTTGTATTTGAGTCCAAAATCGAGCGTGCCCTTCCATTCGGGATCGCCGAGCGTCAGCTTTTGCTGGATACGGAAGGTGGGATCGCTGATCACCGAGTAGCTGTCGCGGTTGATCAGCCAGCTTAGCAGCACGCGTCCGTTGACCGAGACGTCCGGCGTGAGCGCGCGGGCGTAGGCGACATCGAGATCGATGCCCGACGTGTTCTGACGCGCGTAGTTGAACGGCTGCGCGAGGAAGGACTGTCCGGTGGTGGGGAACGAAACGCTCGTACCGCCGTGCGCGACGTTGGATTGCCCCAGGAAGGTGCCGTTCGGATTGCGAGAGATCGCCGCGCAGAACGGGTTGTTAATTCCGACGGGACTGTCATAACATTGATTAATAATTATCTGCGGCGCGAGCGCGTTGATTTGGTTTTTGACGTCGATATTGAAGTAGTCGAGCGTGATCGCCAATCCTCGTACCCAGTGAGGCTGAAATACGCCGCCGATCGTGTAGCTCGTCCCCTCTTCGGCCTGCAGCTTGGGATTGCTGCCATTCAAGCCAGAAATGCCCGAGGTCGGAACGTTGGTGAAGGGTTCGGTCGTGCCGTTGAACGTCTGCGTCGTCGGTACACCGGCGGCGAGGCAATTCTTCACGCGGTTGGGGTTGGCGTTGATGTTGAGCGCGCCGCAGGGATCAAGCAGGCCGTTCAGGAAGGTCTGGCTGGACGAGGCGTACAAATCGTTTTGCGTCGGCGCGCGGACCGAGACCGCGTAGCTGCCGCGAATGCGTAGGTCGCGGATCGGCGCGTAGACGCCACCCGCATTATAGGCGACCACGGTGCCGGTGTTGCCGATGTTGTAGTTGGACACGCGCGCGGCGGACTCGATCGAAAGTTCGCGGACGAACGGCCGGTCCTTGATGATCGGCAGGCGGACTTCGGCGAAGCCTTCGATCACCGCGAGCGCGGGCGGCTTAAAGGTGGGGATCGAATTCAGGAAGGTGGCGCCGCTCGCGGTGAGATCGTCATATTTTGAGAAGGCGGTCTCGCGCCGGTATTCGGTGCCGAAGGCGAAACCGATCGGGCCACCTGGCAGGCTGAACAGCTTGGCCGAATCGCCGCTGACGGTGGCGAGCGCGTCGTACTGCTCGGCATGTTGCACGCGCGACGAGGCGATACCGAAATAGTTCAGCGCCGCCTGCGAGACATTCCCACTGCCGAACAGGTTCACCGGCACGCAGGCGGGATCGTTGAGCGGACCCGGAGTGGCGTTGATCGAGCACACGATGTTGCCGGTCGTGTCGCGAGCCGCGTTCAAGGAGTTCTGGTACTTGGTGAGGACGACGTTGCCCTGTGTCTGGTAGAACGTGTCGACCCGGCCATAGTTGAACGACAGCTCGTACTTCCACGTATCGAGGAACGTTCCCTGGAAACCACCGACGATCCGGTAGAGGTCGCGGTTATGCTGCTCGCCGCGACCGCCGAAATCGGTGTTGAAGCGCTGCGCGGAAAACGTGGTCGCCCCCGGCGGCAAGCTGGGGAGGAGGACCGCGCGCGCCTGTGAGCTGAGGTAGGGGTTGTTGATGCTGAAGACGTTGTTGAAGAACGTCGGCTGGCCCGCCTGGATCGAATCGACGCGCACGTATTTGGCTTCGACGAAGAAGCGTAGCGCGCGAGAGAACTCGTAATGACCGATAATATTGGCAGCGTATTTGGTTACCGCCGGATCGAGCTGGCTCGATTCGAACAAGGTCGAGCCTTGGCCGCCTAGCCCGTTCTGACTACCGAACGGGCGGAAATCGATCGTGGGATTGTTGGGCACTAGATTGCCCCGCGCATCGAACACATAGGTACGGCCAAATTCCGCACCGACCTTGCCCGGCGTGGAGGGCGCGAACAGGCCGGTGCAGCTCGCGGCGCGGCGCGCGAGGAACGAAGCCTGGCTCTCGCCGGTCGCGGGCGCGGCGGGGCAGGCGGAGGCGTACAAGCCGCCGTTCGAGATGTTGAGGTTGCGGATGCCGCCGCCGTAGAAGGTGTTGACGGGAATGCCGTTACCCGCCGCAGGTTGGCCGATCGTGTTTTGCGTCTGGACGAACTGGTGACGGCCGGTGATGCCGCCATATTGTTCGTCGCGTTCGATATAGTAGAGCGCGTCCTGCTGGCTGAACTCAAAGTTCGCGGCGATGTTGCCCCGGCCCTCGGCGAAGTTCTTGCCTGCCGTGACGCTGGCGAGAGAACTTGCACGATCGCCGCGCGAGGAGATTCCGCCCTGAAAGTGACCTTGTAGCCCCTGGAAGTCCTGCTTGAGAACGAAGTTGACTACACCCGCGACCGCGTCCGAACCATAGACCGCCGAATTGCCGCCCGTGACGATGTCGACGCTCTGCAGAAGATCGGTCGGTATCGTATTTACGTCGACGCTTTGCAGGCCGGGCTGGCTGGTCACGTGCCGTCGGCCGTTGACGACCACGAGCGTCCGGGACGCGCCGAGACCACGCAGGTCGAGGACGATCAGGCCCGCAGTGCCGATGTTACGGGTCGAGTTGGACGTCGTCAGCGTCGCGCGCAGCGACGGCAGGTGCGCGAGGATGTCACCGACCGAGACCGAGCCGGTGTTTGAGGTGAGTTCACCCACCGAGAGCGTGGTGATAGGGATCGCGGCGTCGATGTTCGCGCGCGCGATACGCGACCCCGTGACGACGATCTGCTCGTCATTCCCGTTGTCCGCTAACGTAGTGCCCGAAACCTTCGTTTGCGCGCCGGTAGTCGCGGTTTGCGCGTGCGCGGCGGCGATCCCACCAAATGCGCTGGCGGTCAGTAGGAACGGCATCAATCCACGCATACGAACACCCTCATCCCCGGTTCAGGAACACCGAGTGTGTCGGATCAATTCGCGCCTGTCATCGTGGCGAAACGTTAAAAGCCGAAAATTGCTCGCGCTGTTGCGGTGGCGTCACATGCGACGGGGGCGCCGCACTACTCCGCCGCGATTGCCATGTTCGCGGCCGCGTTCGCCGCCTCGATCTCGGCGGCTTTGGCTTCGACCAGGCGCACGATGTGATCGACCATGTGCTCGCTTTGTACATGGTGGTCGGTGAGGCCGCTGAGATAGACCATGTGCTTGCCGCCGCCGCCGCCGGTCAGGCCGATGTCGGTCTCGCGCGCTTCGCCGGGGCCGTTGACGACGCAGCCGATGATCGAGAGCGACAAGGGCGTGCGGATGTGGGCGAGGCGGGGTTCGAGCGCCTCGACGGTCTTGATGACGTTGAAGCCCTGGCGCGCGCACGATGGGCAGCTGACGATGCGGACACCGCGCACGCGCAGGCCGAGCGAACGCAGCATCTCGAAGCCGACGCGCACCTCGTCGACGGGATCGGACGAGAGCGAGACGCGGATCGTGTCGCCGATGCCGCCCCAGAGCAGCATTCCCATGCCTATGGACGATTTGACCGTGCCGCTGATCAGCGAGCCGCTCTCGGTGATGCCGAGGTGGAGCGGATAGTCCACACGCTCGGCGAGCTGCTGGTAGGCGGCCACCGCCATGAACAGGTCGGAGGCTTTGACGCTGATCTTGAACTCGCGAAAGTCGTGATCTTCGAGAATTTTGGCGTGATCGAGCGCGGATTCGACCATCGCATCGGGGCAGGGTTCGCCGTATTTCTCGAGCAGGTGCTTCTCGAGGCTGCCCGCGTTGACGCCGATCCGCATCGAGCAGCCGTTCGCCTTCGCCGCGCGCACCACCTCGGCGACGCGCTTGGCCGAGCCGATGTTGCCCGGATTGATCCGCAGGCACGCCGCGCCCGCGTCGGCGGCTTCGAGCGCGCGCTTGTAGTGGAAATGGATGTCCGCGACGATAGGCACGGGCGAGGCGCGGCAGATGTCGCGCATCGCGGCGGTCGACTCCTCGTCCGGGCACGACACGCGCACGATGTCCGCACCCGCGTCCGCGCACGCCTGGATTTGCGCGATCGTGGCGGCGGCGTCCGACGTGGGCGTGTTCGTCATCGTCTGCACGGTGATCGGTGCCTCGCCGCCGACGGGCACATTGCCGACCATGATCTGGCGCGACGGACGGCGCACGATGTCGCGCCAGGGACGGATGGACATGGGGGAAACGCCTTCGCTGCAAGCTCACACCCCTATAAGCGTTCGGAGGTCCGGGGCCAACAATGCAGGGCCGGGAACTCGGCTGGCCGTGTTTCGTGTTGCAGTGCAGCAACGAAACTGCGCAGATGGGGTTGGGCTGTGCGCAGGATCGTCCTGTCGACCAATCCCCACGGAGACGCCGCGTGCTGGACAATCTGCTGAACGGCCTGCCTCGCGCCAACGCGCGTCCGGTGCGGGCGCGCACCCAATCGGTAGATCGATTGGCCGAGTTCGACGATTTTGGTCCCAACCCCGGCGCGCTCGCGGCGCACGTCCACGTGCCCGATGGGATCAAGCCCGGGGCTGCGCTGGTCGTGGTGCTGCATGGCTGCACGCAGACCGCGGCCGCTTACGATCAGGGCGCGGGCTGGTCCGTGCTGGCGGACGCGCACGGGTTCGCGCTACTGTTTCCCGAGCAGCGGCGGCCGAACAACGCCAGTCTTTGCTTCAACTGGTTCGAGCCGGGCGATACCACGCGCGGCGAGGGCGAGGTCGCCTCGATCGCGGCGATAGTGGACGCGGTTGTGGCGCGGCACGCGATCGATCCGGCGCGCGTGTTCGTGACCGGCCTGTCGGCGGGCGGCGCGATGGCGGGGGCGATGCTGGCGACCTATCCTGAACGGTTCGCGGGCGGCGCGATCATCGCGGGGCTGCCTTACGGTGTTGCGGGAAATGTGCAGCAGGCGCTTGGCGCGATGCGGCTGGGGACGGGCGAGCGCGCGCAGGGGCTGGCCGACCGGGTGCGCGCCGCGTCGCCGCACCGGGGGCCGTGGCCGTCCCTCTCGATCTGGCACGGGACGGCGGATCACACGGTGGCGGTGGGCAACGCGGACGCGGTCGTGCGGCAGTGGGCGGGGGTGCATGGGTTGGGCGCGCCGACGGCGACCGAGACGGTGGACGGCCAGACACGCACGGTCTGGCGCGACGCGGGCGGGCGCGTGCTGATCGAGGATTGGCGGATCGCGGGCATGGCGCACGGCACGCCGGTGGCGGGCGCGGTGCTCGGCGTAGCGGGGGCGTACATGCTGGAGGCGGGCATATCGTCCACGCGGCACATCGCCGAATTCTGGGGCGTCGCGCCCAAGGCGATGCGCGCGCAGGATCCAGCGGCGGCGCGCTTCTCGCGCACGCGTCGCCTGACCCCCGAGCCGTTGGCGGCGCGCGCCGGGCAGGCGCGGCCTGCGGGCGTAGCGGCGGTCATCGATTCGGCGCTGCGCAAGGCGGGCTTGCTCGGCTGAGCCTCGCGCCGCTAAGCGCGGCAATGGACCTCGCCCGCTTTCCCCGTCGCCGCTATACGCCGTTCCAGACCCCGCTGGAGCGCGCGCCGCGCATGTCCGCCGCGCTCGGCATCGACCTGTGGTTCAAACGCGACGATCAGCTTGGACTCGCGGGCGGGGGCAACAAGACGCGCAAGCTGGAGTTCCTGGTCGCGGACGCGCTCGCCGGGGGCGCGGACATGCTGATCACCACGGGCGCGCCGCAATCGAACCATGCGCGGCTGACGGCGGCGGCGGCGGCGAAGGAGGGGCTGAAGTGTCGCCTGCTGATCGAGGAGCGCGTTCCCGGCAGCTATGACCCGGACGCGCCGGGCAACAATCTGCTATTCGATCTGCTGGGGGTCGAGCGAAGCCGTGTCGTCCCCGCCGGCACGCCGCTAATGGCGACGATGGAGGAGATGGCGGCCGAGGCGCGCGCGCAGGGGCATCGGCCCTATGTGATCGCGGGCGGCGGATCGGTGCCGCTGGGAGCTTTGGGCTATGTGGCGTGCGCGGCCGAGATGATGGCGCAGTGCTTCGAGATGGGCGTCGCGTTCGATCGGATCATCGTGGCGAGCGGCAGCGGCGGCACGCACGCAGGGCTGCTGACCGGCCTCGCCGCGCTGAACGCGGATGTGCGCGTGACTGGCATCAACGTGCGCCGTCCGCAGGCCGAGCAGGAGGGCAATATCCACCGCGAGACGCAGGGCACCGCCGAGTTGCTGCGCGTGACCCCGCCCCCGCGCGAGGCGGTCACCTGTCTCGATCGCTGGGTCGGCCCCGGCTACAGCCTGCCCACGCCCGAGATGGTCGAGGCGGTGCGGATGACCGCCGATCACGAGGCGGTGCTGCTTGATCCGGTGTATACGGGCAAGGCGATGGCGGGGCTGATCGGCCTGGCGCGCGAGGGGGCGCTGGCGGGGGAACGTGTGTTGTTTTTGCACACCGGCGGCGCGCCTGCGCTCGATGCGTACCGCGCGGTGCTCGCGGGCTGATCACCGCTTCCCCTTGGGCGCGCGCCCGCTATAGTCCGCGACCAATCGGGGACCGAGGATCAGCATGAAAGCCACCGTCGATCGCAACACGCTGTTGAAAAGCCTCGCGCACGTTCATTCGGTGGTAGAACGGCGCAACACGATCCCGATCCTGTCGAACGTGATGATCGAGGCGGGCGAGTTCGGGCTGCGCTTCATGGCGACCGATCTGGATTTGCAGCTGGTCGAGACCGCGCCCGCGCACGTGCAGACGCCGGGCGCGACCACGGTGAGCGCGGGGACCCTGTTCGATATCGCGCGCAAGCTGCCCGATGGATCGCAGGTCGAGTTGGCGGCGGCGGATGGGCGGATGACGGTGATCGCGGGCAAATACCGTTCGCAGCTGTCTACGCTGCCGCGCGAGGACTTTCCGGTGATCGCCGAGAGCGATCTGCCGATCAAGTTCCCCTTGCCCGCCGCGCAGCTCCGCCAGCTGATCGACAAAACGCGCTTCGCGATCTCAACCGAGGAGACGCGCTATTATCTGAACGGCATCTTCCTGCATGCGACCGATGGCGGCACGCCTTCATTGCGCGCGGTCGCGACCGACGGCCACCGACTGGCGCGCGTGACGATGGACCGGCCCGAGGGCGCGGCGGGAATGCCCGATGTGATCGTGCCCAAGAAGTGCGTGGCCGAGGTCCGTAAGCTTTTGGACGAGAGCGAGGGGGATGTGGAGGTGTCGCTATCCGCGTCGAAGATCCGCTTCGATTTTGGCAGCGCGACACTGACGAGCAAGTTGATCGACGGGACCTTCCCCGACTATAGCCGCGTGATCCCGACCGCGAACGATCGGCTGCTCAAGCTCGATCCGCGCAGCTTCGCGCAGGGGGTGGACCGCGTTTCAGCGATCGCATCCGAAAAGACGCGCGCGGTGAAGCTCGCGCTCGATCGGGACAAGCTGACGCTGAGTGTGACTAGCCCCGAGAACGGCACGGCGGCCGAGGAACTTGCCGCCGATTACGCAGCGGCTCCGTTCGAGGTGGGTTTCAACAGTCGCTATCTGATGGATATTCTCGCCCAGGTGGAAGGCGATAGCTGTGAGGTCCACATGGCGGATGCCGCCGCGCCGACACTGATCCGCGAGGGACCGACGTCGAACGCGTTGTATGTGCTCATGCCAATGCGAGTCTGACGAACGAAGGGGAATAGACCGATCGCGTGGTCGAGCAATCGTCCCATATCTGACATTCGGATCGATCAGGAACCCGGCCAAACGCCGTCCGTTATGCGCCCTGACTAACCGACGGGGCACAATGATAGACGACGTTCGATATACGAGCGACGATGAGGTAACGGTGCCTATTGTCGAGGAGCGCGCGCGTGTCGCCAAGCTGCGCGTCGAGGGCGCGCGCATCGCGGTCCGCACGCGCATCGAGCCAGCAATCGAATCGGTCGAGACCCGCCTGGCGCACGATCGGTACGAGATCGAGCGCGTGCCTATCGGCACGTTCGTCGATCATCCACCGCAGGAGCGCCGCGAGGGCGACACGCTGATCATCCCGATCGTCGAGGAAGTCGCGGTCGTCGTTAAACGATTGCGCGTCGTCGAGGAGCTGCGGATCACGCGGCACGAATACACCACGCCTTTCCAGGAGTCCGTCGAGGTGCGCCGGATGCGCGCCTCGGTCGAACGCACACCCGTCAACTACACCCAACCGGAGGACTAAAACATGTCGCGTACACTCACTGCGCTTTTCGATACCCGCGCCGACGCCGAGGCCGCGCAGTCGCACCTTGTCGCCGCCCACGTCGATGCGGGCCACGTCCGCCTGCATGACCAGGCGAGCGAAGGCTACGGCGATATTGCCAGCGGCAGCACCACCAGCAAGCCCAATACGGGCATTTGGGCCAGCATCAAGAACGCTTTCCTCCCCGACGAAGACCGCAGCGTGTACGAGGAAGGCCTGCGTCGCGGCGGCACGTTGCTGACGGCGGACGTGAACGACAACGAGATCGACGAAGCAATCCGCGTGCTCGAAGACTCGAACGGCATCGATATGGACTCGCGCCAGGGTGACTGGCACGCGGGCGGATGGGCCGCTCCGGCTGTCGGTGCCGCCGCTGGCATGGCGACCGCGCCGATGATCAACCGCACGACCGACATGGACCGCCGCGATACGCGTACAACCGATGACGGTATGGTCCAGAAGATCGAGGAGCAGCTGGTCGTCGGCAAGCGCGAGGTCGCTCGTGGTGGTCTGCGCGTGCGCTCGTATGTTGTTTCTACGCCCGTGATGGAGCAGGTTCGTCTGCGCGACGAGCACGTCGAAGTCGAGCGTCGCCCGGTGGACCGTGCGATCAGTGCTGCCGATGGCGACCCCTTCCGCGAGCGCACGATTGAGTTGACCGAGACCGGCGAGGAAGCCGTGGTCGGCAAGAGCGCCCGCGTCGTTGAAGAAGTCGGCCTTCGCAAGGACGTCGGCGAGCGCGTCGAGGAAGTGAAGGACACCGTGCGCCACACCGAGGTCGAGGTCGAGCGCATCGCGGGCACCGAGACCGATCGTGTCGCAGGCACGCGTCCCATGGACCCCACGAAGCGCTAATTAAACCGGGACCCCTCGTGCCACCCGACGCGAGGGGTTGCTTCGTCCAATTCGATCAAGGAGTCCTCGATGGCCGATCCCACCAAATCCACCGATGGCGCGCCGCCGCGTGCGGTCAACGTCGAAGCCGAGCCACCGCTCGCGATCCACGTCGGACCCGAAAATAAGAGCAGCAACTGGCTGCCGTGGCTGCTGCTCGCGCTCGGCGTGCTCGCGCTTCTGTACTTTTTGTTGGGCCGTAACCGTGAGAAAGAAGTCGTGACTACGACCACGACGACCGAAGCTACGTCCACCCCCGCGCCTGCTGCTGCACCTACCATGGGAACGGTTGCGAGCACAGTCACCGCGGATCGTTCGATCGGAACGCTGGGCACCTTTTTCTCGGGCACCGACGCCGCGCCCGCGACTTTCGTCTTCGACACGCTCAAGTTCGACACCGACAAGAGTGACATCAAGGATGTGGACACGGCTACTCTCGACCAAGTCGCGCAGGTTCTTAAAGGACACACGTCGGCGCACGCGCGCATCTTGGGTTTTGCCGATTCGATGGGCGATCCATCGCACAACGATCAACTCGGCGTCGCGCGCGCCAATGCGGTCAAGGCGGCGCTTGTGAAGCTGGGCGTCGGCGCGGGTCAGCTCGAGACCGGCTCGGGCGGTGCATCGAACCCGGTTGCCGACAACGCGACCGCCGGCGGCCGCGCCGAGAATCGGCGGACCGAGTTCCTGGTCACCAGCCGATAAGCCAAAGGGCCTTGCGTCCGCGCGAGCCCTGCGCATCATCCTTCCTGGCGTCGCGTGTCGATCGACGCCAGGAAGGATTTTTTTATGCCCGCGTATCCTTGTGCCCACCATTGCTTCATCGTTCCCCCCGATCTGCTCAAGCGCCTTGCGCAGGATGAGCCCGACGGCAATTCCCTGAAGCGCACGCTGCAATCGACTTGGCTGGTGACCGACCAGCTACGCGAAAACCGCGAGGCGGCGCGACTTCAGGCGCTCGTCTACAGGACAAATCTTTTCCGCCGAGAAGCGATCGCGGGGCCGCCACCGCGCAATTATATTTATGATTGCCAACGTCGCCACTCGCTGCCGGGCAGTCCGATTGTCGATCCGGCATCGTCGGCGGACGTTGGCGTCAGCACGGTATTCGCCACCACGCAGAAAGTCGCGGACTTCTACACCGGCGTGCTTGGCCGCAACTCGGTCGATAATCGCGGGCTCGATCTCGTGTCCAGCCTGCATTATCGTCAGTACGACAACGAAGATTACGACAACGCTTTCTGGGACGGGCACCAGATGGTGTACGGAGACGGCGACGGCACGATCTTCACGGGCTTCTATAGGTCGCCCGATGTGATCGGCCACGAACTGACGCACGGGGTCACCCAAAACGAAAGCCACCTGCTGTACGAGGGCGAAGCGGGCGCGCTGAACGAGAGCTTCTCAGACTGCGTGGGCGCGGTTTTCCACCAGTGGCTACAGGGCTGGACGGCGGCCCGTGCGGAGGGCTGGCTGATCGGCGCGGGCATTATGGGGCCACGCAGCCTCGCACAAGGCAAGACCTGCCTGCGCGACATGACCGATCCAGGCAACGCGCATTGCCTAAGCCCGCAACCGGGATCGTACCGGGGGCTCGATCCGACGGCGGATGTGCACATCAATAGCGGCGTCCCGAACCTGGCGTTCGCCAACTACGCGCGCGCGGTGGGGGGCAAGGCATGGGAAGCGCCGATGACGCTGTGGTATTACGCGTCGACCGGCGGCAGGCTAGCGCAGAACGCGACGATGGCCGATTTCGCGCGCGGCACGCTGTCGGCGGCAGGGGCGCTCTCGCTCGATCCGGCACCGGTGCGCGCGGCGTGGGCGTCGGTGGATTTAATCTTATGAGCGAAACGGTCCGCATCGAGCGGCGCGGTGCGCTGACGGGGCCGATGGTGTGCGAGATGCCGGTGGTTTCGCTTTCCCCGGACGCGCGCGCTGCGCTTGCGGGGGTGCTGGCTGAGCCGGTCGCAGCGGGGCCGGTGCGCGCTGGGGCGGACCGGGTTTGGTATCGGATCACGATGACTGGGCCGGAAGGGGTGAGGGTGCGGGACGTGGCGGAATTGCCGGCAATGCTTCGTGGGCTGCCAAAGTTTGGGGGTTGAGGGACGGCGGGGCGTTGGTTCATTTCCGCGATGGGGACACATCTGCCGGTCCGATTGGGGGAAAAGCGAAGAAGCGGACCTTCAGACGGATACCGCTGTAATCGGCCGAGGTTAGTGAGAAGCGGTCATTGAGCCGAGCATGCGTCAAACAAACGAAGACGCTACCATTGCGCGCCCGCTGCAATCAGGCATGCCAACAATCCGGCAACGTCAAGGGTGGCAGGCTCGCGACATTGACGATGTCCAAAGGGTGAGGAAATTTCGTCGCGTAACCCGCAGGCTCGGCCCGATCCTTTCTCCAGAAGGTCACCTCCAGATACTCGGGCAGTTCCAGACTTCCTGCCCGCGGTACCGGCCCGGCATTGTTCGCATGCACATGGACGACGTGGTGCGTCATCAGAAGACGCTCCAACACCTCGCGTTCGGGCCGGGAGTGAAGTAGCCGCTCAAGGCCGTGGAATTCGACGACCATTATTCTGAACCGGTGGAGGAGACGCTCTGACACATTCGCCAATACGCTCCACTCTGCTCCTTCGATGTCCATTTGAAGCAGCAGATCACCACCGCCAGGAGTGTTCTCGTCCACCCACCGGTCGATTGTCATATATTTATCGGAGTTGTAGAGGCCGAGAAACTTTGGGATGAAGTGGAAGCGGTCATTCATTACAGGCGGTGCTGTGACCGAGGCATCGGCGAGATAACAATCGATGCCCCGCTCCGCCATTTGCTCCTCGAAGGTCGCAACCGTGGAAACGCCAGGAGAAAAGACAGCTTCGATCCCCTCTAAGTCGTCGGGCATTAGATAAGCGCCATCGGTGTCACCTCCGAATCGATCGAGCGTGCAAGTAGTTGTAATAGGCCACATGCGGCGGACGAGTTCTGCTGTAGTATCGGCTCCGTCGTGATATACGATGGAACGATTATGCATGAGAGCATAGCGTTTCAAACCGAGTTTCAATGCATTTAACAAGCTGTCCTCCTGGTCTGTCGAAACGACTTGCACGGGTAAAAGCCCACCGATCCAACCGGTGCGCGAATCCAACCCGCTATTCTACAGCAAAGTTGCCCTATACAGGGTAGTCGACATAATGTGGAGAGGCGGCTGACGAGTCGTAAGCCATCCGCGTCGACCGCATGACCGACTGTTTGGGTCGAACGCGGAACACCGACCTACCCGCCCCCGCTTGCCACCGCCCCCGCGTGCCCCCTAAAGCCCTGCCCGTCTCTCTCCCAAATCCCCGGAACCCCGATGGCCTCCATGCCCGCCCAGCAACAGCAGCAGATGTTGCCGCTCTTCTACAAATCGGTGGCCCCGCTGTCGTGGCAGATCCATCCCGATTGGGGTTTCCAATCGCCCGACAGCTTGTCCTTTGCCGCCACGACGCACGCGATTCCGCTGACCGTGGACGAATTCTCGATGGCGCAGCGGCATTACCCGGTGATCTTCGGCAGCGGTTTCGCCGCCGCGCCGCTCGCGCTGGTGGGCTTGGCGGAGGGGCGCAACCTGTTCATCGATCACGAGGGTACGTGGCAGGCGGGAAGCTACATCCCGGCCTATGTGCGACGCTACCCCTATCTGCTCGCCAAGCTGAACCCGGACGCGGAAGACCTGTCGCTGTGCATCGACGACGCGTCGGGCTTTTTCGGCCCGAGCCAGGGCGAGCCGCTGTTCGACGGGCAGGAGCCAACGGCCGCGACCAAGGCCGCGCTCGATTTCTGCGCGCAGTTCGAGGAGGCGGTGAACCGCACGCGCGTTTTCATGGACGATCTGGAAAAGTCCGAGCTGCTGATCGAGGGCGAGGTGACGATCCAGCTCACCGGACGCGAGCAGCCGGCGCAGTATCGCGGCTTTCGCATGATCGACGAGAACAAGCTGCGCGAAGTCCGCGGAGACCAGCTTCGCAAATGGTCGCAAAGCGGGATGCTGGGCATCCTCTACGCGCACCTGTTCTCGCTTCCGCTGATCCGCGATCTTTACGAAAAGCAGGAAGCGGGCGTGGCCGATCTACTGGCTTGAACCGCGCCGGGGCGCGCTTATGTGCCGCATCCGCAACAGGAGATTCATGATGCGCGCATCCATCCTTGCGGCCCTGATCGGCTTTTCGGCGATCCTTCCTGCTGCGGCGCAGACTATCCCGTTGCCGCCCAAGATCAGCGCGCCCTCGGGCCACTACGTGCTCGATCCGGCGCACGTCAGCGTTCTATGGCGCATCCAGCACATGGGACTCGAGCGTTACACCGCGAAATTCACCAAGATTGCATCGACCGTGGACTATGATGCCGCCGATCCAACGCGATCCAAGCTCGACGTAACGATCGACGCGGGCTCGGTCCACACCGATTTCCCGTTCGCGGACAAGAAGGATTTCGACGCGGAAATTCGAGGGTTCATAGGCGCGGCCGCGAACCCGCAAATCCATTTTATCAGCCGTTCGATTACACGTACCGGCCCGTCGCGCGGCGTGATCGCTGGTGACCTGACGCTCAATGGCGTCACCAAGCCGATCACGCTGCAGGCGGTGTGGGATGGAGCAATCCTCAGCCCGATCACCAAAGTCCCCGTCTTCGGCATTTCGGCGACCGGCGTTGTCAAGCGGTCCGATTTCGGTGTGAACGCGTTGATTCCCCTCATCAGCGATGATATCGAGCTGCGGATCGAGGCGGAGTATGACAAATAATAATGGGCGCATCCTGCCGAGCTACTCCTCGGCATCGATCGCGCTCCATTGGCTGATCGCCGCCCTGATCCTCACCAACGTCGCGCTCGCGCTCTTGTGGGATCCGCTGATGAACAGTAGCGATCCGGCGCAGAAGGCGCGCGCGGCGACCATGATCAATTTCCACATGAGCTTTGGGTTGACCGTGCTCGTGCTCAGCCTGGTGCGCCTGGGCAACCGTCTGATGCAGGGTTTTCCCGCGCTGCCCGACGATATGAAGCCCTGGGAACGCGTACTCGCGCGCGCGACACACTATGCCTTCTACGTGCTGATGATCGGGATTCCGCTGGCGGGCTATGTGATGGCCTCGGCGAGCGAGTTCCAGAAACCAATTTCTTATTTCGGGCTGTTTGGCTGGCCCCTGCTACCCATTGGCTTCAACAAGGCGCTCGATGACCGGATGGGCGACATTCACGCCCTGCTCGCGTGGAGCACGATGGCGCTGCTCGCGCTGCATATCGCGGGCGCGCTCAAGCACCAGCTGATCCACCGTGACGGGGTGCTCGCACGGATGTTGCCAAGAGTGCTGGCCTCGCGTTGATCGGCCACTCCCGGGGGATGATGGACAGCACGCGCGGGCGGGCCTAGCCATGCGCGGGCGATAATGGGGTTTGCCGGACGATGACGATTGTGCGCGCGCTGTGGCGGTTTCTGGTGGGGGTAAAGGACGCGCTCGTGCTCGTCTTCATGCTGCTGTTCTTCATCGGCCTGTGGGCGGTACTTTCCGCGCGCGCGCCGCTGTCGGTGCCGGGCGGTGCAGCGCTGGTGCTGAACCTCAATGGCAGCCTCGTCGATCAAGCGCGCGAGCGTTCGCCCTTGTCGAGCCTGGGCGGCGGCACCGTCACGCGCGAATACCAGACGCGCGATGTACTGCGCGCCATTACCAGCGCGCGGACCGATGGCCGGATTAAAGCGATCGTGCTACAAATGGATACGTTCCTGGGCGGGGGTCAGGCGAACCTGTCGGCGGTGGGGGCCGAGTTGGATCGCTTTCGTGCCTCGGGCAAACCCGTTTACGCCTATTCGACCGCCTACACGGACAGCAGCTACCAGCTCGCCGCCCACGCGACCGAGATCTGGGCCAATCCGTTGGGCGGAGTGTTCCTCACGGGTCCCGGCGGCGAGAACCTCTACTTCGCCGATGCGCTCAAGCGGATCGGTGTGACCGTCAACGTCTTCAAGGTCGGCACCTACAAGGCGGCGGTCGAACCGTTCACGCGCATGGACAGCTCGCCCGAGGCGAAGCTCGCGGAAAAGACGCTGATCGATACGCTGTGGGGCAACTATGTGGCCGAGGTCCGCGCCGCTCGGCCCAAGGCGGACGTCACCGCGTTCCTGGCCAACCTGCCGCAACGCGTGCAGGCGCAAGGCGGTGATCTTGGCGAGGCCTCGCTCAAGGCCGGGCTGATCGACAAGGTGGGCAGCTATGCCGCGCTGAGCGAGATACTGGTCGCGAAGGTTGGCGTGGGCGAGAAAAATCGACCGGGCGGCTACAACCAGATCGATCTGGGCAAATATCTCGCCGCCGCCAAGTCGTCGCTCAAGTCCGGCGGCGACGCGGTCGGCGTGGTATATGTAAGCGGCAACATTGTCGATGGCGATGCGGGACCCGGCAGCGCGGGTGGTGATACGATCGCCAAGCGGATCGAGGAGACGCTCGGCGACAAATCCGTGAAGGCACTCGTGGTGCGGGTCGATTCGGGTGGTGGCTCGGTCATAGCGTCGGAACGCATCCGCGCCGCGCTCGCGCAGGCAAAGGCAAAGGGTCTGCCGATCATCGGCTCGATGGGGCCGGTCGCGGCGAGCGGCGGATACTGGGTCTCGACAGCGGCCGACATGATCTTCGCGCAGCCGAGCACGATCACGGGATCGATCGGCGTGTTCGCGATCATCCCCTCGTTCGAGGGGACGCTCAAGTCGCTGCACATCGGTGCGGACGGCGTGAAGAGCACGCCCTATTCGGGCTCGCCCGACGTGCTGGCCGGTCTCAGCCCCGATACGCGCACGCTGCTGCAGGCCTCCGTAGAGGACATCTACCGCCGCTTTACCGCGCTGGTCTCCGCCTCGCGCCACCTCACCCCCGCGCGGGTGGACGAGATCGGCCAGGGCCGGGTGTGGGCGGGTTCGACCGCGCTGCAGCTTGGGCTGGTCGATCGGCTCGGCGGGCTGGACACTGCGATCGCGGAGGCGCGGCGGCGCGCGAAGCTGCCCGTGGACAGCCGCGTGGTGGACATCGAGCCCAGGCCGCGCTTTGGCTTGGCGGTCCTGAGCCAGCTTTTCCAACGCGACGAGGAAAGCCAGCAAGGCGCGCGCGATCTCGTGGGCAAGATCGCGGCGCAGCGCACGATGCGGCTGGAGGCGGCGATGTCGGGCGCGCTCGGCATCCTGGAGCGGCCATCGGTGCAGGCGATGTGCGCGGAATGCTGGGCGTGGAACACCGCCCCCGCACCGCCAAGCGATCCGCTGGCCCGCGCGGCGGTGCTGGCGCGGGTGGTGCGCTGAGCGCATCCGCGCGGCCCGGTCCGACGAGGCGAGGGAGGCGAGGCGAGGCGAGGCGAGGCGAGGCGGTTGCGATCATGCTATACGTGATGCCGATCACAAGGAGAATTCGATGCGCCTCGTTTTGCTCACCATCACCGCCGCACTGCTTGCCGGCTGCGTGGCGACCAAGATCGTCACCGTGCCCGTCCGTGTCGCGGCGAAGACGGTCGGCACGGTAGCCAAAACGATCGACTAGGTCGTGAACCCACGACAGGATTTCATGTTTTGCGTGATCGTGAGGTCAAGGCTCGGAGAGGAGCTTTGGATGAGCCAGCAGGACTTCGAGCAATATCGAGTGGCGCGCGATCGAACCGCTGTTGCCGAACAAGCCACGCGGGGTGGCGCGTGTCAATGATCGCCGCGTGCTGAACGGCATCGGGATGTTACGATCGGGTGCGCCGTGGCGCGATAGGCCCGGGCGCTATGGGCCACGGACGACCTGCGACAATCGTTTCGTCCGATGGCGCAGGGCCGGAGTCTGGGACCGGCTGAACTCTCAGCGTAGGTAAGCGTCCGGCCGGATGCGTTTGGTGTTCGCCAGGCCGAACATCGGCAAGAGCAAAGAGTAGACTTGGGCGGATAGTTCACGCCCGAATTGAGGCCGACTCAGCCGGTGCGCGCTGCGCACG
>JAABUQ010000582.1_pt1 | contig 85610 bp, 84 predicted proteins | sample 5560001 | NCBI WGS metagenome assembly JAABUQ01 (sample SAMN10711888, study PRJNA513371) | rock metagenome | isolation source: Antarctica rocks | place: Antarctica: Victoria Land, Finger Mt nord | collected 2015-12-18 | reverse complement strand
AGACGAAGATGACCATCGTTGCCGCTGCAATGCGCAAACTGCTCACTCTCGCCTACGGGGTCCTCAAATCCGGCCGCGTCTTCGACCCTCTCTACGGAAACGCTTGACAAGTAACACCGTATCTTTCGGTTCGTTTGGGCCGAAAAAAAATAGCCATCGGATCTCGCGATCCGGCGGCGAAAGATGCTCCACGATTCGTGCAGCCATCCTCAACGTCGGGGGTTTGGCACCATGCGCCGTAGAGCCCAAAGGCTCAGCCGCATTAGATCCCGCCTTGTTTCGACGGGGCCTGGTAACCCATTGGGGTCTCTCGACCTTTCCGGGCAGCGGCGTATTGATCGCACGGACGCCTCGCCTAACGAGGATCCTTTGCTGATAATACTCGCTTATCCCGATCCGTCAACACTTCGCGTAGGAAACGCCCGGAGATGGGTCGGCGTGCGCCGAGCCTAATGGCGCCGCGATGCAGCATCCGAACTCGACCGATGAACGTGCCTTCGCACTCCCTGGGGCGATCGCAAACTATGGACCCGACCGGCCCGCGCGGGTGCGGCATATCGCGCTGGAGCTGCGGCCCGATCTCGCCGCGCGCCGGATCGATGCGGTCGCGAGGCTGACCATCGAAGCTATTGAGGATGTCACCGACATCGAGCTGGACGCGGTCGACCTCGAGGTGCATGCCGTGCACGCGGCCTCGGGCGCCCTCGACTTCACGTCCCGCGCGCGGACGCTCGGGGTGCGGTTCGCGACCCCGCTGCGCGCCGGCAGCACGACGAGCTTTGCCGTCGAGTACACCGTCGTCGCACCGCAGCGCGGTGTGTATTTCACCGCGCCCGATAGCGGCACGCCCGACAAACCGCGCCAACTGTGGACGCAGTGTCAGCCTTCCGACGCTCGTTTCTGGGTACCGTGCCAAGACGCGCCCGACGTAAAAGCTACGACGACCACCACCATAGTCGCACGCAAACCGCTTTTTGCGCTCGCCAATGGAGCCCTAGTAGAACGCCGGGAAGACGGCGACTCGACGGTATTCGTTTACGATCAAACAATACCGCACGCGGCTTATCTGCTGACGCTCGTCGTCGGCGACTTCGACGAGGTTGCGCAAAACGGGGCCGACGTACCGGTATTCTACTACGTCGCCAAGGGCCGTGGTGAAGAAGGAGAGCGCAGTTTCGCTGCGACGCCACGGATGATGCGCGTGCTGACCGACTTCACCGGAACGCCATATCCTTTTGCGCGCTACGCCCAGATCGCCGTCGCGGATTTCACCATGGGCGGCATGGAAAACACGACCGCAACGACGCAAACCGATCGTACGCTGCATGACGAGCGCGCGCACCTCCATTACACGAGCGACGGGCTCGTGGTGCACGAACTCGCGCATCAGTGGTTCGGCGATCTGCTCACGACGCGCGACTGGTCCCACGCCTGGCTCAACGAAGGCTTCGCAACGTACTGCGAGTGCGTCTGGTGGGAAGCGGCGTACGGCTGGGACGAGTACGTCCACTACGTCTTCGAAGCCGTCGCTGCGTATCTGGCCGAAGAAACCGAGCGCTATCGCCGCGCCATCGTCGAAAACGTGTACTCGGACCCCTGCGAACTCTTCGACCGTCATCTCTATAAAAAGGGCGGGGCGGTTTTGCACATGGTACGCGGCGCGCTCGGCGACGAACGATTTCGCGCCGCAATCGCGCGCTACGTGCGCGACAACGCGGGGCGCTCCGTCGAAACGATCGACCTGGTGCGGGGGATCGAGGCGGCCACCGGACGCAACTTTCGTGAATTTTTCGACCGCTGGGTCTTCGCGGCCGGACACCCGATCGTCACGTACGGCTATCGCTACGACGCCCGCGAACGCGCGGCAATCGTGACGATCGCGCAAACGCAGCCGATCGACGAGGCACGACCGCCCTTCGCCTTCGACCTCATCGTCGGCATCGTGCCCCACGGCCCCGCAACGCTCGCGCGCGATGCCGGCGACGGACCGCTGCCGGACGAACGGCGCGTGCACGTGCGCGTCGACGGCGCCGAACGGACGGTGACGATTCCCCTCGAGCAGGAGCCCGCGTTCGTGCGTGTCGATCCCGGCGCGTACCTGCTCGCCGACGTCACGTATGCCTTTGGCACGGACGTCCATGCGGCGATTCTGCGCGGCGAACCCGACGTCGTCGCCCGCATCCGCGCGGCACGGGCGCTGGCCCGCGACGGTTCGCGGCGCGCGTTCGACGCGCTTGGCGCGGCGATGCGCGACGAGCCGTTCTGGGGCGTCGCCGCGGCGCTCGCCGCCGCGCTCGCACAGACGCGCGCCCCCGCCGCGCGCGATATTCTCATCGCGGCAATCGGCCACGAGCATCCCAAAGTACGCCGCGCGGTTGCCAAGGCGCTCGACTCGTTTGCGCCGTCTCCCGATGTGACCGCAGCGTTGCGTACGCTCGTCGACGATGCATCGTATGCGGTCGTCGCCGACGCGCTCACGAGCCTAGGCCGCATGCGCGCGCCGGGTGCGTTCGCGTTGTTACACGCGCACGTGGCGACGCCGTCGTGGCAGGACACCGTTGCGGCCGGGGCGCTGCGCGGCCTTTGCGAGCTCGGCGACGAGCGCGCCGTGGCCCCGCTGCTCGCGGCGGCTGCGGAGGATCGTCCCACGCCGCTGCGCGTCGCGGCGCTCGAAGCGCTGCCGCGTGCGGCAGCAACGCTCGACGGCCGGCGGCCGGCCCTGCTCGATGTCGTCGTGCGCGCGCTCGACGATCCGCTGCACGACGTCCGCCGCGCTGCAATTGCCGCCGCCGGCAAGCTCGGCGACGATGCTCCACGCGAGGTTCTTACACGCATCGCCGCGGACGGCAACGCCGGATTCTTGCAGCGGGCCGCCGCCGACGCCGCCCGGGCGATCGACCGGGCAACACGCGTCCCCCTCGATCTCGAGCGACTACATCGGGACCTCGACGGCCTCCGTACCGAAGTGGCGACGCTGCGGCAGCGCCTCGACGGCGGTTAACGGCGCTCGCCGGGCGGCACGAGAAGCTGCACGCCGGTTCGGCGCAGCCGCGCGATCGCCGCGCCGACGGTTGGCAGATCGGCGCCCGTCGCTGGCCGGTATGGTCCGGTATGCTAGCAATGCGGATTGCACGAAACGATACGATGCGTCACTGCGAATGCGGGCCGAGGCGAGCATGAAAATCACAGAGTCTTTCGAGGAACGGCGTGCGCCGACGGACGAAGCACACATCTCCCGCCTGACGCCGACCGATTGCCTTCACGGCCGCAACTGTGCCTGCTTCCCGCCGATATGAATTGCGATGAGGTAACGCAGCTGGTGCGGTCGCCTTTCTGTCCCGTGAGGATGCTCGTTGCTCGAACCGGCCCAATGTTTCATGCTCATCGTCGTCGTGACGCTTGCGACGAGCGCCCTCATCGTGAGCGACGAGGCGCGCCGGCGTGCACTCGACGCGCGCATGCTCTCGGCTTTGTGGTTTTTGGAACCCGGCGGCAGCATGTCGCTTTTGCGTTTTCTTTTCGGTAGCGCGGTCGCGGACGACGACGTACGCCATGGGCTGCGCCGGCTCGAGCGCGCCGGCCTCGTCCAGGCCGCCGGCGAACCGAGCAGCACGTCGTTCGCCGTGACCCTCGCGGGGCTTCACGTTCTCGAGCGCGGCGGGCATGGAATGCGCCCGCTGTTTGGACCCTCGCGCGCGAGATAGACGGCGCGGGCCAAACGAGTGACGATATCGCGCAAGATCGCACGTGTCGTTCCAAAATTCAGCCGCACGTGACTCGCGCCGCCGGGGCCGAAATCGATCCCAGGCGACAGCGCCACGCGCCCGTCGCGCAGGAACGCCTTGGCCGCAGGCTCCGTAAAGCCCAGTCGCGAGCAGTCGAGCCACGCGAGATACGTTGCCTCGGGCGGCACGTACCCGACTTCGGGCAACTCGGCCGCTAGAAGATCCGCGAGCAGACGCCGATTTGCGTCCAGATGTGCGCGAAGTGCATCGAGCCACGGCCCGCCCTCGGCGAACGCCGTCGTCGCCGCGAGCGCGCCGAAATGGCCGACGCGGTAGCGCACCTCCTTGGGCATGCGCGCGAGGGTCGCCGCAACGTCGGCGTCGCCTGCAATGACGAGCGCACATTTGAGGCCCGCAAGGTTCCATGCCTTCGAGGCGGAGACCAGTGCGAGGGCTCGCGCCCCGCAAGCGGACGCGAGCTTGGCAAAGGGCTCGTGCCGCGCCCCGGCAAGCACAAGAGGTGCGTGAATCTCGTCGGCGAGTACGACCACGCCATAGCGCGCGGCGAGCTGGGCGACGTCGCCCAGCGTAGCGGCCGAGAACGTGCGGCCGACGGGGTTGTGCGGATTGCACAGCAGATACGCGCGCACCCCGGCGCGGAACGCCGCTTCGAGCCCCGTCACGTCGAGATCGTAGGCGCCGTGCGAATGCCGCAGCGGCACATCGACGCGCCGGCATCCCGCCTCATCGAGCGCCGAAAAGAACGGCGCATACACCGGCGTGTTGATTGCGACGGCGTCGCCCGGGCGCACCAGCACGCGCAGCGCTTCGACGACGCCGACCATCACGTCGGGCACCGCGAAGCAGCACGACGTGTCGATCGTCCAATCGAAACGTGTGCGCGCGAAGGTTGCGTATGCGTTGGCGAGCGCCGTCGGATGCGCGTAACCCGTGTCGCCGCGCGCCACCGCTTCATGCAGCGCGCGAGCGATGGGCTCCGCCAGCGGCACGTCGAGTTCGGCGACGAACGCGGGCAAGACGTCGGGGGGATACAGCGTCCACTTCGCGCTGCGGCGGGAGGCGAGTTCGCCGAGCGTCGGCTGCTCGAAGATCGCGGGATCGATCACGGCAAGGGTTTTCGCGCTTTCATGCTGCGCAGTACGCGCTAGGGCGCAAGGGGTCCGCTCGCGTGTGAAAAAGCATGCGCTGCCGGCGGCGCGAACCAGCGTGCGGTGGTCATCCGCCAACTCGAGTATCTGGTCGCACTCGCCCACGAAAAGCACTTCGCGCGCGCGGCCGAACGCTGTGAGGTCGCGCAGCCGACGCTCTCACTCGCACTACGGCAGCTCGAGGAAGAACTCGATGTCTCGATCGTCGAACGCGGCAACCGCTTTCGCGGCTTCACGCCGGAGGGCGAGATCGTGCTGCAATGGGCCCGTCGCATTCTCGACGATGCGGCGTCGCTGCGCCAGAGTCTCGCCGTCGCGCGCGGCGCGCTCGCGGGACGCTTGCGGTTAGGCATCATTCCCTCCGCCATCGCCGCGGTCGCGCCGCTCGTTGCGCACTTTGCGCGCGCGCACCCGCGTGTCGTCGTCGACCAAGCCGAGCTGACGTCGATCGAAATCTTGCGCGGCCTGGCGGAGTTCGATCTCGATGCGGCGGTGTCGTACGTCGAGAACGAGCCGCTCAAGGGGGTCGTCGCACAGCGGATGTACACCGAACGGTACGTTCTCGTCACGCCCAAAGCCGGGCCGCTGGGCAAACGGGAGACGATCGCGTGGCGCGAAGTGACGGATCTACCGCTCTGTCTTTTGCGGCGGGATATGCAGAATCGCCGCATCATCGACGCCATCTTCGCAAGCCTCGGGATGACGCCGCACGTCGGCATCGAAGCGACTTCGATGATCAGCCAATTTTGCTATTTAGAAACGGGGCAATGGTCGTCCGTCATGGCGGAAAGTTATTCGCGCTGGCTCGAACCGCTGGGACATCTCTCGCGTGCGGCCCTCGTCGACCCCGTCGTAACCAACGCCGTCGGCCTTCTGGTGCCGCAACGCGACCCGCTGCCCGCGCTCGTGTCCGCATTCCGAACGCACCTCAGCGCTCAGGCCGCTCCATCGTAGCCGGGACGATCACTCCTCGCCTTCGATGCGCTTCTCGAGTTCGGGCGGCGGTTCGACCGCGCTCGCCCCGTAATTGCTCGCGTTGCTTTCGACAACGAGCGGGTCGTCTTTTCCCGGTTTCGGCGGCGGCGCGGGCGCACCGTCGCCGACCCCACGGTCGTATAGTTCCCGCGGCTCTTTTTCGTCGCTCATCGCGGCGTGACCGCGGTTGCCGAAGCTATCGGCGCCTCACAGAACGCGACGGCCGCGTCGAGGGACGGCAGTACGTTGAGCGTCAGCGCGAGGCCGGTGATTTCCAGAAGATGCAGGCTGCGGTGCCCCACCGGCGCGACGATGGCGGTTTGCCCCCGATGCAGGCGCTCGTGTCGAACGAAGACGCCGAGTCCCGTTGAGTCGAGATACGAACAAGCCGACAGATCGACCACGACGGGACAGGTACCGCTCGCCGCTTCGATCCGCGCTGCCAAAGCGCTCGCGTTGCCCAGATCGAGGTCGCCGACGACGTTGACGACGCGGTACGTGCCACAGTCGATGGTCTCGAATGTGTGAATGGCCATATGCGTCGTTACCGCGCTCGGATTTGGCTCAAACCTTGGCTCCGCCAGGCTCGTGGCGCACTCGGGATGGTCTCCGGTACGCCCGGCCGGCGTCGCCCGCACGTTGCCGGGTACAGAAACCGGTATGGATCACGCGGCTGGCGCCTCACCCGGCAATCTGTCCCCGTGGAACCGCAACATCGTCTATCTGTCGCTAAACCGGTGCGACAACGCGATCCGTCGCTTCGGGCGCCCTCCGTCTATCGCGCACCGCGATTTGACGCCGCTCGTTGCGCTCGGCGAGGACGCGCTGCAGTCGCAGACGGTCACGCGATGAATTTCGCTCGCGGGCTGGCCGCGCGCGAGGCGGCGGGCAAGCCCGTGCGCGTCGCACTCGTCGGCGCGGGCAAGTTCGGCACGATGATTCTCGCGCAGCTGCGGTTGATGCACGGCGTGCAACTCTGCGCGCTCGCCGACCTCGACGCCGAACGCGCGCGAAGCGCCGCGATTCGCGCCGGCTGGGACGGAGCGCAATTCGCCGTAGCGCAGGACGCGGGCCCTGCGAACGACCTCGCACGCGGCGGCCGGGTCGCGCTCTTGCCGTCGGGCGAACTTGCCGCTGCTTGCGCGATCGACGTGCTCGTCGAGGCGACCGGCCACGAAGAAGCGGGCGCCCTGCATGCGCTACGCGCGATCGAAGCGGGCGTGCACGTCGTGATGGTGACGGTCGAAGCCGATGTGGTGATCGGACCGCTCTTGGCCCGAAAGGCAGCCGAACGCAACGTCGTATACAGCATGGCCTACGGCGATCAGCCGGCCATCGCATGCGAACTCGTCGATTGGGCGCGGGCGAACGGCTTACGCGTGGTTGCGGCCGGCAAAGGCACGAAGTTCCGGCCCGAATATCGCCGCGGAACCCCCGACACCGCGCTCGAGTGGTATGGCTTCACACCCGACCAGATCGCCGTGGGCGGCTTCAATCCAAAGATGTTCAATTCGTTTCTCGACGGTACGAAATCGGCGATCGAGATGGTCGCGATCGCAAATGCCACGGGGTTGAAGGTTCCCCCAGGCGGCTTGAGCTTCGTTCCGTGCGCCGCACACGCGCTCGCGCGCACGCTCGTCCCGCGTTCGGCGGGCGGCATCTTGCCGGGCGAGGGTTACGTCGATGTCGTCACCTGCCTGGACGCGGCTGGCGAAACGCTGGCCGATGATTTGCGCTGGGGAATCTACGTCGTGTTTACGTCCGACGAGCCGTATGCCCGACGGTGCTTTGCGGAGTACGGTCTCGCGACCGACCCGTCGGGAACGTTTGCCGCCATGTGGCGCCCGTACCATCTGATCGGACTCGAGGTCGGCACCTCGCTTGCGAGCATCGCACTGCGCGGCGAGCCGACCGGCGCCGCGCGGGAGCCTCGCGCGGAAGTGGTCTGCGCGACGCGCGCGCCGATGCGCGCGGGCGAGGTGATCGACGGTGAAGGCGGTTACGCGGCATACGGCACGGTTGCGAGCGCCGCCGACGCGCGTGCGGCCAAGCTCGTCCCGCTGGGCTTGGCGCACGGCCTGCGGCTCGTACGCGACGTTCCCGCCGACCATCCGATCGGCGAAGCCGATGTGGCCTTCGACCGCTCGTCCTTGTTGTGGCAATTGCGGCGCGAACAGGACGCACTCTTCGCGCCGGCGCTCGTGGACGCGCGCGGCGCCTAACCGTCCGCGCTGTCCGCGCCAGGACACTCCCGTCCGCGTCCCGGTTATCGCTCCAAAACGTTACTGCCGGGCGCGTCTTGCAGCGGGGGATACGCGGCGCTTCCCATTGCGGGCGGTGTTGCTCTCGGGCCGGCGCGTTCGGCGAGCCATTTCGTCCAATCGGTCCACCAGCTGCCCTCATGTTGCACGGCGGCGCGGCGCCATTGTTCGGGCGATGCGGCGGGCGTTTTACGCGGCGCAACCCAATAGGTGCCCTTGCCGCCCGGGGCATTGATCATGCCCGCGATGTGGCCGCTCGAGGCAAGGAGGAACCGCACGTCGCCCGAGACCAAGCGCGCGATCTGCCAGGCCGATTCCCACGGCACGATGTGGTCTTTTTCCGCCCCGACGGCATAGATGTCGAGCACGATGCGGCGCAGATCGAGGGCCTCACCTTTGAGCGAAATCTTTCCCGGTTCTTTGAGGTTGTTTTCCACGTACGTGTTGCGTAAATACCAACCATGCGCGTGCGGCGCCATGCGCGTGCCGTCGCTATTCCAGTAGAGCAAATCGAAAGCCGGCGGTTTGTTCCCCAGAAGATAATTGTTGACGACGTTCGACCAAATCAGATCGTTCGAGCGCAGCAGGCTGAACATGTTGGACATCTCGCGACTGTCGAGATACCCGCGTTCCAACATCTGTTGCTCGATGAAATCGATGTTGTCGTCGTCGAGGAAGAGCCCCGTCTCGCCGACCTTGGAGAAGTCTTGCAGCGAGACCATGAACGTCGCCGCGTTGAATCGCTCGTCGCCTTTGGCAGCAAGCCATGCGAGCGTTATCGCGAGCAACGTCCCGCCGATACAATAGCCCAAGACGTTTGCTTTAGCGCTACCGGTAATCGTGCGAATGACGTCGCTCGCTGCGAGCGGACCGAGCTCCATGTAGTTCTCGAAGGTGATGTCGTTCATCGCGGCGTCGGGATTTTTCCAGGAAACGACGAACACCGTGAAGCCCTGCGCCACGAGATAGCGGACCAAGCTGTTTTTCGGCTGCATGTCCAGGATGTAGTATTTGTTGATCCATGGCGGCAAGATGAGCAGCGGGATTTCGTGCGTCGTCTCGGTCGCCGGAGCGTACTGAATGAGTTCGATCAGCCTATTGCGGTACACGACTTTGCCGGGGGTCAGCGCGAGGTTGCGGCCGGGCGCAAACGCGGTCGTGTCGACCATGCTCAGCCGGCCTTCTTTTAAATCGGAAACCAGGTTACGCGCGCCGTCCGCGAGGCTCGCTCCGCCCGTTTCCATGGCCCGCCGCATGGCGGCGGGATTGGTCATCAGGAGCAGCGTGGGACTCATGGCGTCGACGAACTGTCGCAGGTGAAAGGCTAAGCGCTTACGCTCGGTATCGTCCGCCGCCACGGTGTCGGCATACTTGAGCAGCCAGTCCGACGCGAGCAGATACGCCTCTTTGAGAGAACGGTAGAACGGGTTGGTCGTCCATTCGGGTGCCGCGAAACGCTTGTCGCTGCCGCTGCCGCTGCTTTTCTGGGGCACTGGGATGCCCCACCAGCCTTTAGCGGCTTCGGTCCACGTGCCGAGCGTGGAGCGCCACAACTCTTCGTTCAAGTGCATTGCGGCGTTGAGCGCGGCGGGCGACCCAAGACTCTGCAACCACACGGTGCGCAGCGCGTGCGTGATCTCCGCCCAATCGATCGGCACAATGTCGTGGAACGGATTCGCATTCCACATCCGGTCGACCGAGCGCAGAAGCGGATCGTGCTCGAGCAGTTCTTTCAATTTCGTCGTGCCGGCTGCGAGATCGCCGGCGTCACCACCCTCGGCTAGGACGCCTTGCCACCACGGCTTCCCGAACGGACCGAAGTCGCCGGATCCCGGACTAGAGCTCATAGAACCTCCTGAACATCCTGCTTACGCGCTGCGCTTCCGCACGGTTGTACCCGCCTTTGCAAGCGGTCCTATTGCATGACGCGCGCTTCGACGTCCTGGACCTGACGCCGCGCCTCGTCGGCCGTCTCGTACATGGAACCCAAGACGTCGCGCTCGCGAAACGCTGCTCCGAGTTTGCTCTTGAGAAAGGCGCTCGTCGTATAGCGCGTGACACCGGCGTAATAGCGCTCCGTCAGCCGCTTCACCATGCTCGAATACTCGTCCAGGAGATGAGGTGCGATGGAAAACGTATTGTAATTCACGATGACCGACACTTTGCGGCCGAGATGCCCCAGACGTTGCGCGACGGTCGACTCGATGCGGGCGATATCGCCGTCGGACGAAACGGTGAGGCCTTCAAAGTTGATGAAGAAGATGTTCTGCTGCGAGTCATACGTGAAGCGCTGCTCGAAGGGCAGACTGAGGAGTTGCTCGCGCAGGCCCATCGGTTCCGCTGCGAACAGACGCGCGTCCATGAGGCGCGGCGGCTCCGGAATCGCCGGCATGAAGTCCATCTGCGCGAGGATATCGCGTTCGATGTCGATGCCGGGGGCGACTTCGATCAGGCGTAACCCATCGAGCGTCAACTCGAAGACGCAGCGCTCCGTGACGTACAGGACCGGCTGAGCCCGTTCGGCCGCATAGCGCCCATTGAACGTGAGATGTTCGACTTGCGCGACGAACTTGCGCGCCGTTCCCTCGTTCACGATCCGCAGCAGGCCCTCGCTCAAGCTCAAACGCAAACCGCCGGCGTTGAAGGTTCCGACGAAAACGACTTTCTTCGCGTTCTGGCTGATGTTGATGAAGCCGCCGGCGCCCGCGAGCTTTCGGCCGAACTTGCTGACGTTGAGATTTCCCGCGGCATCCGCCTGCGCGAGGCCGAGGATGGCGATGTCCAGACCGCCTCCGTCGTAGAAATCGAATTGATACGGCTGATCGATGACGGCTTGGGGATTGACGGCAGCACCAAAATCTGACCCCGCGGCCGGAATGCCTCCGATGACGCCGGGCTCGGCCGTGAGCGTCAAAAGATCGATGATCTTTTCCTCGTTGGCGACGGCCGCAACACCTTCGGGCATGCCGATTCCCAGATTGACCACGGCCCCCGGCAGCAGCTCGAGGGCGGCACGCCGTGCGATCACTTTGCGCTCGCTCATGTCGAGCGTCGCGACCGAGCTGACCGGTACTCGGATCTCCGCGCTGTATGCGGCATTGTATGCGGTGCCGAAGGTCTGCATGTGGTGCTCGGGTTTCTCCGCGATCACCACGCAATCGACGAGCACGCCCGGCACTTTGACCTCGCGCGGATTGAGCGACCCGTTCTCCGCTACCCGTTCGACTTGCGCGATGACGATGCCGCCGGAGTTCCGAACCGCCATCGCGATGGCTAACACTTCGAGCGTCAACGCCTCGCGCTCCATGGTCATGTTGCCGTCGAGATCCGCCGTCGTGCCGCGAATGATGCCGATGTTGATCGGAAATGCTTTGAAAAACAGCATTTCGTCGCCGCCGATCGTCACGAGTTCGACGAGGTCTTCCGTCGTGCAGGCATTGATTTTGCCACCGCCCAGGCGCGGGTCGACGAAGGTACGCAAGCCGACTTTGATGAGATGCCCCGGCCGATGGGCCGGCGATATCGCGGAAAAGATGAGAGATGACGCCCTGCGGCAGGTTGTACGCTTCGATTTGGTTCGCTATGGCGAGTTGCTGGAGCTTGGGCACGAGGCCCCAGTGCCCGCCGACGACGCGTTTGACCAGTCCGGGCTGACCGAAGCGGTTGAGTCCGCGGTCTTTGCCGTCACCTTGTCCCGCGGCGTACACCAGCGTGAGATGGCCGGGTTTGCCGGTCGACTGCGCATGTTTCTGCTCGGCGTTTATGTAGAAGTCTTCGATCGCAATTGCGAGGCCTTCGGCGAAACCGATGCCGACGAAGCCGCCGGTTGCGATCGTATCCCCGTCATGAATGAGGCGGACCGCGTCCAAGGCGGAGACGACCTTTCCCCGGTTCGCATCGCGGATCGAGTAGAGCAATGGATGCGCGTGGATATCGATAGAAGACCCTCCGCCGAGCGTTGCCTATTTAGACGATGTGCGTGAGGTAGTACACGGCGATCACGACCAAGACCGCGAACGTTCCATGAAGAGGCCGCTGTAAACGGTCGGCACGCCGGACGGGTCGGTCAGTAATACCGCGAAGAGCGCCGCGATCGGTGCAAAAAGAATGACACTGAATCCGCGATATGCCACGATCATCAGGAACGCGAGAGCCGTGATCGCAACGATTAGACTCAAAACGATTAGACTCAAAAGGGGTTTCCCTTTCAGCGCGCGTCCTTGCGAACCCGGGCGGCGAGTCATGTGTGCCGCCCGGCAGCGACGTGCCTGCAACTTCTTGCGGTTGCGATGAAGGTAGGGCGACGAGCCTTCAGCGCAGCCGGGCGCAGGTGGAAAGTTCTGCCGCTGTTCTTGTCATGCACGTCCCTTCCTCGTAGCGGCGTGAAAGAATTCGTGAAGTCTACCGTACTCGAAGCAACCGCTCCGCGCGGAGCTCGTACGGTCACAGCGATGCGACGATTCTCAGGCGTGCGTGCGCTGCTCGGGCACCGCGCCGCCGGCGTCCGGTCAGGCGGGCATTAGTTATTATTAGTGCGCGAGTGAACGACCGGGGAATTAACCGCGGCGCCCCAAGAGCGCCGAGTTACCGACGACGAAGAGGCTCGACGCGCCCATTGCTGCTGCGGCGAACATCGGATGCACGATGCCGAACGCGGCGAGCGGTACGAGCACGACGTTGTAGGCGAACGCCCAAAACAAATTTTGCACGATCGTTTGGCGCGTCGCGCGTGCGAGCGCTATGGCGCGAGCGACGTCGCGCGGATCGCCTCGCAGCAGCGCCACGCCGGCCGTTTCGAGCGCGATATCGGAGCCGCCGCCGATCGCGAGCCCAACGTCGGCACGCGCGAGCGCGGGCGCATCGTTGATACCGTCTCCGACGAACGCGACGCGCGAGCCCGAAGCCTGCAGCACCGCAACGGCATCGCCCTTTTCTTGCGGGGTCATTTGCGCGTGCGCATCGGCGCTCGCGATGTGTAACGCGCGGGCGACGGCCGCGACCGGTCCCGACGCGTCGCCGCTGCAGATGTGCACGCGCACACCGAGCGCCCGCAGTGCAGCCACCGCCTCGCGCGACTGCGGCCGCAGCGCATCGCCGAATTCGATCGCCCCCAGGACCGCGTTCCCTGCGACGACGTACACGACCGTCGCGTCCGGATCCGCCGCGAGCGAAGCGAGGGCGTCACTCTCATAGCCGGCCGCGCCGGCAACCGCAAGGCCGCGCGGACTGACGAAACCGGCGTTTCCCGCACCTACCGATACGCCCGCCACCTGCGCGCGCACGCCGCCGCCGCGTACGGTGGTCGCGCTTTGGGCAGCCGGGACGGTGAGCCCGCGACGCTGCGCCTCGCGCAGCGTCTCCGCCGCGAGCGGATGCGTCGAAACTGCCTCAACGGCCGCCGCGAGTCGCACGATCTCATCCTCGCTCGTGCCCGGCGCTGGGAGCACGCGGTGCACATCTGGGCGGCCGAGCGTGAGGGTGCCCGTCTTATCGAAAACCACCGTGTCGACGTGGGCCAGCCGTTCGAGCGCCTCCGCATCGCGCACGAGCAGACCCTTACGCGCCGCGACGCCGACCGCGACGATAATGGCCATCGGCGTCGCAAGCCCGAGCGCGCAGGGACACGCGACCACGAGCACCGCGACCGCGACGACCAGCGCGTCGCTCCAGGCGTGTCCCGTCGCAAGCCAGCCTGCAAAAGTCGCTGCCGCGATCGCCAAGATCGCGGGCACGAACACGCCCGCGATGCGGTCCGCGAGCCGTTGCACGGGCGGCGTGGAGCCCTGCGCGCGGCGCACGATGTCGACGATGCGCGCGAGCGTGGTGCCGGTACCGACGGCGGTGGCGCGCACGCCGAGCGCGCCGTCCCCGTTGAGCGTGCCGGCGCGGACATCGTCGCCCGGCTCGACGTCGCGTGGAATCGGCTCGCCCGTGAGCGATGAAACGTCGACCGAGCTCGAGCCGGCAACGACGATTCCGTCGACCGCGATCCGTTCGCCCGCGGCGACCGCGATTTCGTCGCCCATGCGGAGCTGCTCGATCGGCATTTCGACGATGCCGGTCGGGGTCTGCACGCGCGCGCGCGCCGGACGCAGGTCGAGTAAGGCGCGAATGGCGGTGTTGCTGCTGCTCTTCGCAGCGGCCTCGAGATACTTGCCGATGTAGATCAGCGTGACGATCGCACTTGCCGTCTCGAAATAGGGCGCGCGGCCGGTGGCCATTGCATAGATCGAGTAGCCGAGCGCGGCCGTCGAGCCGAGCGAAACGAGGGTGTCCATGTTGGCCGCGTACGTGCGCGCCCGCGCGAGCGCGCCGCGGTGGAAGTCGAACCCAACCACGACGTAGACGGGCAGGGTGAGCGCAAGCAAGAGAACGTTCTTGGCCGACAAGTCGGGCATAAACATCGCAAGCGCCACGGTCGGGACGAAGAACGCGAGCGCGAAGACGAGTGTGCGCCGCCGGTGCGCGGTTTCGGCGGCACGTCGCAGGGCATCCGCATCGTCGGTCGCGGCGCTTTCAACGACGAGCGAGGCGCGATAGCCCGCGCGTTCGACTGCCGCGAGCAATGCGTCGATCGACGCGGGCGACGACGCGGGCGAAGAAACCGTGGCGCGTTCGGTCGCAAGATTGACGGCGGCGGCGTCGACACCGGGAACGCGCTGCAGCGCTTTGGAGACGTGGCGGACGCATGAGGCGCACGTCATCCCGCTCACGGCGAGTTCGACGTGAGACTCACTCGCCGTCACCCTATGCCGTACTCTTCCGCCTCGAGCGTCGCGCGCAAGGTCGCAATGTTTATCGAATCTTCGACCTCTAGGTTCGCGCGTCCGGAGGCGAGGTCCACCCTCACATCTCGCACGCCGGGTAGGGCCGCAAGCGCAGCCTGCACGTGGCGCACGCAGTTCGCGCACGTCATTCCGGTCACGGCGATCGTTTGCGTCGACACGTTACGGAGCGTGCCCCGCGGCGCCGTGGTCGTGGTCGTGGAGACCCTGGTCGTGAGCGTGGACGTGCTCGTGCTGCGTCCCGTCGACGTGCACGTGCCGGTGTTCGTGGTCGCCGGGGTGATCGTGATCGTGATCGTGATCCGCGTGACCGTGGCCGTGAACATGTTGCGTCCCGTCGATGTGCACGTGCTCGTGGGCGTGCACGTGCCCATGATCGTGATCGTGACCATGCGCGTGGTCGTGGTCGTGACCCTGGGCGGCGCGCAGCACCGCTAGGCTGCGGTCACGCTCGGCCCGCAAGGTGCCAAGCCACGTCGAAAATCGTGCGAACATCGTCTCTCCTTTCAACCGCCGGCTCGTCACTGCTATGACGCGCGTTGGCGGCACCGGGATGCGGGTCCCGGGTGCACAGGAAAGGCGTGGGGTCGGTCAGGCGACCGACGCTAGCCCGCCACCCGGGCGCGCGGCTGAGGTGCGACGACATCGATATCGTCGTACCTGCGCAGCTTATAGATCACCGTCGACCCGACCCAACTCACCAAGAAGATGCCGACGATGCCCCCGCCGAGCACGCCGAAATTGTTGCCGAGTGCACCGAGCCCATCCCACACACCGCCGCTGAGGTGCAGCTGCGTCGCGACGACGCTCGCGGCTTCGATCGTCCCTACGAACAACGCGACCGCAATCGATACGAACGTAATCGTCATGTTGTAGAACAGTTTGCGCATGGGCTTCACGTACGCCCAGCCGTACGCGCCGAGCATGAGGATGCCGTCGGTCGTATCGAGCAGCGACATCCCGACGGTAAAGAGCAGTGGGAAGATCAGGATGTCGTAGATCGGCAGGCCCTTCCCGCCCTGGACCGCCGCGATGCCCAGCAGCCCTACTTCCGTCGCTGTGTCGAAACCGAGCCCAAAGAGCACCCCCATCGGATACATGTGCCAGCTCTTGCTGATGAACTTCATCAGCCGCTTGAAAAAGCGTCCGATCAGGCCGCGATCGGCCAGATACGCATCGACCGAGGCGTCGTCGTACATTTCGCCGCGTCGCACCCGCCGGAACGCATCGTACACGCCCAGGAAGACGACGATGTTGAGCCCGGCGATTGCAAAGAGGAAGAGCGCCGAGACGGACGTTCCGATCAGCCCGCCGACGCTCTGCAGACTTGGAATCGTCGCTTTGACGACGACGGTGGCAACCGCTATGCCCACCGTGAGCAACACAACGATCGTCGAGTGCCCGAGCGAAAAGAAGAAGCCGACCGCAACCGGTCTCTTCCCAGCCTGCATCAGTTTGCGCGTGACGTTATCGATCGCCGAGATGTGATCGGCGTCGACGGCGTGGCGCAATCCGAACGTGTACGCGATGAGCGCCGTGCCCAGAAGTAACGGTCGCGACGAAAATGCGGCGATCGCGAGCGCCCACGCTGTGACGTTGGCCGCGATGAGCACGATGTAGATGGTGACGATTTTGGAGCGGACGTCGTCCGCACCGTCATCGAGGATCCGTGCGAAGGCGCGCGGCGTAAAGGCGATACGCTTCAGGCGAGTCTCCTAGAAACGGCTCGACGAGAGCGTCAGGCGAATGGTTCGCTTTTGAGCCGGGTGGAAGTGATTGTCCCCGACCCCGGCCCCGCCGAGAGCGGGATTTACCGCGGGATCGTTCGCGAGCGCGGGATCCGCGGCGTCCTGTCTGGTCCAGGAATTGTAATTGTAGGTCACGTCGGCCGTGTGGGAATTGAAGACGTTGAACAGGTCCAATGAGACACGCATGCCGTGCGCCATCTTTGCGGTGAGCTGGGTGTTGAAGACGGTCGACGGCGTCGATTTGAAATCGCCGGCAGAGTCCAGTTGGCGCGGTCCGAAATAACGCATGCGCAGGCTCGCGGCATAGCGCGACGTATCGACGGTCGCCCCGAGCGATACGACGCCCGCGAGCGACTCGGGTACCCCCGTTCCTAAGTGATTCGGGTCGGCGATGAATCGCGCGGTCGTCGTTGCCAGGTCCGCATCGAGCGTCAACCAATTCGCCGGCGTGTAGTAGTTCGCGAGTTCCAGGCCGCGCCGCACGTCGGGCCGCCCGACCGACGTCGTGCCGTGATCTCCGTCGAAGAGGAGTTCGTTTGCGACCAACAGCTGGAACGCCGAGAGTGTCGTGGTGAGCTTGGGCGTGGAATAGCGATAGCCGATTTCTTCACCGGACGCACGTGTGAGCGGCGAATTCTTTTGCACCGGAACTCCGCCCGGATCGAACGGCTGATGCGTCTGCGGGTCGTTCGGACCGATCACGCCGCGCGCGTCGTTGGAGTGGAAGCTCTCGCCCGCATCCAGATAAAACTCCCCACGCGGAGAAAACGCATACGACATTGCGAACTTCGGGCCCAGCAGCGCTTCGCTTGCGATGCCCGAATTAGAGGCGTCGAAGGCGCCCACTTTCATGCTGAAAAAGTCCGCGCGCAGCCCAGGCGTGAGCCGCAACTTCGAACCGACGCGCAGTTCCGATGACACGAACGCACCGATCGAGCGCTCCGTGATGTGATCCGCGCTCAGTGTGCTGCCGGGGAACTGTTGCTTGGCGCGATCGAGATGGAGGGCGTTCATCGCGATGTTGTCGGTGCGAAGACTAAAGCCGACCGTCGTCGCCGTGCCGGGGGTGTTGAAGCTGCGACTGACGTCGAAGCCGTAGTACACTCGTTTATCGACTTGCTGGCGTTGATCGCCGCACGAGAAGAAGAACGGCTGCGGTACACCGCCCGGTCCTGGCGCAGCCTGATTTGCGGGGCAGTAGGACGTATACGCCGCTGCGCGCGGGGCGTCCGGTCCCCCAGCATTGGGCGTGCATGTCGAATAGACGGTGCGGCAGGTAACCGGGTTGCGGGTCACGTTGTAATAGTCGTTCGCATCGTCGTAGTTGTACGTAAAATTCGAGAAGAGCGCCAGAAACGAATTGACACCGTAGGCATTGATCTTCGTCGTTCCGTTGGGGTCGGTATGCGTGAACTGCGACGAGAGCGCGTACCGGTAGGTATTGCCACCGTCACTTGGATCGATGTAGCCGAAACGATCGAGTTGGCCCGAATCGACGAGCCGTTGCGGAATCTGATCCGTCGAATTGAAGGCGCCGTTGTACGCGATGCCCGTCAGGGCTAAAGTATCATTGCCTTTGGCCAGCGAGTAGCGCAGTACCCCGTTATAGCGATGGTACTGGTCCGCTTTGACGTACGAACCATTATCGTGAGCGATCTCGAGTGCGTACAGCAGATTGCCCGCACCTATGCGCGGAGACGCCGCCGTAAAGAAGCGGTCATACCCAAAGTCGCCGACGCTCAGCGTGGACGTCGGCGCGATGGTATTGCGATAGTAGAGATTGTAGCCGCCGGCAACTGCGAAGTCGCCTTGGTCCGCGAAATACAGCCCTTTTTTAAACTCGACGAAGCTGACGAGTTCGGGCATGAGATAGTTGATGTCCGAGTAACCCTGGCCGTGCGCGTGCGAGGGTAGATTGACGGGCACGCCGACGAGCGACGCGTCGAGATTGGTGCCGTGATCGAGCTGAAAGCCGCGCAGGTAGTATTGGTTGGCTTTCCCGCCGCCGCTATGCTGGCTGATGACGAGGCCGGGAATGGCTTCGAGCACCTCGCCCGGCCGTAGCAGCGGCCGCATCGCGATCTGCTCCTGGTCGATCGTTCCGGTCGACGCCGAAATAGCCCGTCCCACGAGGTTTGCTTTGCGCCCGACGGTTTTGACCTTCCCGATCTCTCGCAACACGGCCGTTTCGCTCGGACAAGGCGCGGGGGACGCGGAAGCACCGGCCACGGTCGTAAGAGTCGCCGGCAACGCCGACGCGCAGGGCGCCGGTGACGACGCACTTTGCGCGACGACCGGGGCGAGCAGCGCGGAGAAAAGCGCGAAAAGCATGGGCACCTCGGGAGGCGGTTACCTCGGGAGACGCTCGCGACGGTCGCGCGGATGCTAGAACCTAAGTTTGTCTTTCTTGTAGACAGTAACGCCCAAAGCGCGTGCTCCCGGCGCGATTAACCAATAACGCGGACGATTTCAGAGGCGTCCAGCGTGACGGGTGGTACCTCGCCGTCGGCACTGAGGATGTGGTAGGCCGTCGGGCCGCCGTTTTGCTCCACGCGTTCGAGTTTTCCGGTGATCACGGCATCGTCGGCGGAGTAGACGGCGACGATACGGCCGAGAAAGGGTTGTAGTTCTGCGGTTGTCATCGCGGCTTAGGTGCGCGCCGGTCAGAGGTCCGTCCTGTGCGCGCCCGGCTCCGCGCACGAAAAGGGACCGGCGCCCATAGGTCCCGGTCCCCGCTCCGGATACGCTCGCGAGAGCGTTAGGGCATCAAGACTTTGTCGATGACCTGTATGACACCGTTGGACTGATAGACGTCATAGGTGTTGATCTGAGCGACGTTGCCCTTGGAATCGGTGATCGTGATGTTGCGCGGGCCGTTCATCTGCGCGACGAGCGTTTCACCCTGCAGCGTCTTGAGACCGGCTTTGCCCTTGCCGTCTTCGATCGCTTCTTGCAGAGCCTTGAAGTCGTACTTACCGGCCACGACGTGGTATGTAAGGATTTTCGTCAACATCGCTTTATTTTCGGGCTTCACGAGCGAATCGACCGTGCCGGCCGGCAGCCCCGCGAACGCCTCGTCCGTCGGCGCGAAGACCGTGAGGGGTCCCGGACCCTGCAGCGCCGAGACGAGCCCGGCTGCCTTGACGGCCGCGACGAGCGTCTTATTGTCGTCGGAGTTGACGGCGTTGGAGACGATGTCTTTGTTTCGAGCATCGCGTGGCCCCCGACCATCGGATTAGCCATGGACATCCCCGTCATGGGACGGTCCATTTTGTCCATCTTGCTCTTGTCCTGGGCGAACGCGGTGCCGGCCGTTCCGAGCAGCGCGGCAACGGCGATCGCTGCGGCAGAGGTGCGTAAAGTCATATAAAGCCTTTCAGTGAGTGATGCCAACAGAACGAACGAAGGGAACGTTCGGATGGCTCGCAGGAAAGCATCACTGCGCGCCATTGGAAGCGGCACGTATCGACGTCCGCGCGCTAAAAGCGCGGTAATCGAGTTCCGCTCGATCGGCGTAAGCGGCTGCGAATCCCAGCAGCGCGCGGTCGAACGTGGCGCTCTTGCCGAGGTAGCCCGCGATCGCGGCGGCGTTGCCCGAGCGTGCGTGAGCGTGGGCCAGAGCGTAGGCACACGCTTCGCCGTACTCGGTGAGCTGCAGCGGCCCGACGCCGTCGAGATCGGCGGACGCCTTCATGTCTTTGAACTGGCGGACGTAAAACGAGCGTTTCCCGGACGACCCCCAGCCCAGGAAGACGTCGCTCGCAGTTTGCATGAGCCGCTGCCCGCGCACGACCCGCTCGCCGTGGTGCAAATATTTGCTGCGCGGGAGGTGCGCTTCGAGGACCGACGCCCGCGCTTCTTTGACCTGTAGCAGGATAGGATCGTGGTCGTCCGCAGCCAGCAGCGCGATGCCGCACCGCGTGCCGACGCTGCCGACGCCGACGATTTTGATCGCATTGTCGATGAGGCGGTAGCGCGAAAAGAGCTCGGCGACGTCGTCACGCAAATTCTGTTGGTATGACCCCAGAATGTCGGCAATGTCGAACCCGTCGCGTTCGGTCACGACGGAATGGACGAGCAACGGCGGATCCTCGCGAAATCGCCACACGCCGTCGCGCCGTTCCGTCAGCTTGGCGACGACGGCTCGGATCGGTTCGGTTGCGCCGGGTTCGACGATGCGCGAGCGCAATCGCCGCACGTTGCCGTCCGTGGCTTTATCGAGGATCTTCACGGCATCGATGCGCGTGTACCAGACGTCGAGTGCGGGCATCGCGGCAAGGTAGGCCATGCGCGTGCGATACGCGGCCGCAGTTGCGAGCGTGACGGCGTCGGCGCCGCGCGCCTTGAAGCCGTTGTGTCGCGCGGCGAGCATCACGCTCGTGACGAGGCGTTTGACGGCCCATTCCCACGGGCCCGGCAACGTCTCATCGAAGTCGTTGAGGTCGAAGACGACGTTGCGTTCGGGCGTCGCGAAGCCGCCGAAATTCATGCAGTGCGCGTCGCCGCACGCCTGCACCATGATTCCCGACACCGGCGTCGTCGCGAGGTCGGCCGCCATGACCATCGAGCTGCCGCGAAAAAATGAGAACGCGCTCTGGCTGACGCGCGCGTTGCGCAGCGGCAAGAGCGACGTCAACCGGCCCTGTGCCGAGGCATCGATGAGGCCGAGCGGGTCGGGCCGGTCCGATGCGGGCTCCCATGTCCCGTGCGCGGCGCGCGGCACGGCTTTGCGGCGCGCTTTCCCATCGGCTGCCGATTTGGCGGCGAACGCAGGTTCGAGCTTCACCGTGCCGGCGCGGGTACCGGCACGCTGAAGCGTACGCCATACTGCGTTGCGAACTCGCGTGCGCGCCGCGCGAACGAGTCGGCTCCGACGTAGCGGGCGAACGAGAAGACGCCGCCGGTAAAGGCCGGGAAACCCCACCCCAGTATCGAGCCGACGTCGCCCAGGTCCGGATCGGCGATGACGCCGTCCGCGCGCACGCGCAACGCCTCGACGGCTTGCACGTACAGAAGCCGGTCACGCACGATCGCGATGCGAGCGCATTCGGCGGCGCACCAAGCGCATCGCGCAGACCGCTCCATAACCGCTTCTTCCCGTCACTCGGGTAATCGTACAAACCGCAGCCCGCCGCTTTGCCCGGTCGCGCAAGGACGCGCGCAAAAAGGTCGATCACGTCGTCGGCGGGACCCGGTACGTACGCATCACCGAGATCAGCGCGCGCCTGCGCGATCGCGTGCGCCATGAGCGACAGGCCGACTTCGTCGGCGACCGCGAGCGGTCCGACCGCCATTCCGGCGAGCCGTCCGGCATTCTCGATCAGCGCCGGCGCAACGCCCTCGCGTAAGAGCGTGAGCCCCTCGTGTACGTACGTCGAAAGGACGCGCGTCGTAAAAAATCCGCGCCCGTCGTGTACGACGATCGGTGTCTTGCCCATGAAGCGTACGAAATCGAGCGCGACCGCGAGCGTGCGATATTGAAGTATTACTTTTTTAATTCCAAACGGTTATAACCTCTAGCGGTGTTTACCTTCACAAGTGAACTGAGGCCGATATGACCGCGCCCTGCTACCGTGGTACAATCACAGAGATGAAAGACGTGACCGACTTTGCTCGAAGAGCGCCTCGCCGCCGCCCCTGTTGCTGGTGATCTGCCCGACGAAGATCGAGCCGCGATAGCGGAATCGCTGGCTGACTACGAACGCGGGGATTTCACGGTCGCGATCGAGCCGGCCCCGGCCCATCGCCTAACAGCGGAAGGGTGACGTGGGGCGTCGCGTACTCGCGGCGCGCTGAACGAGACCTGGCGCGACTCCCGATGCAGGAAGCAACACGGCTGCGCGAAGACCTCGAGAAGCTCGCGATGAATCCACTGACGGCTGCGGTAGACGTCAAGAAACTCCAGCCGTTCACGAGGGCGTATTCCGCCTCCGCGTCGGCGGTTATCGTTTGCTGTTTACGTTTGATAAGCCCGCGCGGCTATTACGGGCGCAAAGCGCCGATGACCGCAAGGACGCGTATCGCTAATCCTGCGAACGCCTTTTCAGAGACAGTCTTGTTTTATGGGACGGGGCGCAAAAGCTCTTTGGCAAGGTCCCCGGCTTTGCGACACACGAGATCCCGAATCTCGCGGACTCGTTCCGAAGGCTGACCCTTCGGGTCGGGGAGACCCCAATCGTCGTCGACGCGCGGCACGCCTTCGACGTCGCAGCCCATTGTGATGATTCGATCGGCTTGCGCCACGATCGCGGGGTCGAGCAGCTTCGGAAGAGCACCGGAAATATCGATATTCACCTCATGCATCGCGGCCACAACGCCGGGGTCCGGACGATCCGCAGCGATCGTCCCCGCCGATGCGACGTGCACGTCGTCGCCGGTGAAACGGCGCAAGAACGCCTCGGCCATCTGACTGCGCCCCGTGTTGTGTTTGCACACGAAGAGGACGAACGGCTTCCCGCTAACGGACGGCATATTCCGGCTCCTGGTGATCGATCGCGCGAGGGAGAAGCACCGCCTCTGCCGTGCTCTGCGACGTCGGCGAGAGCCAACGGAAGAGAGCGGTTGCGGCGGCGGCGCCGGCGAGCTGCGCGAGGACGAACGGCGCGACGTCGACTGGACGAATGCCGGCGAACGTATCGCTCAGTGAGCGCGCAATCGTGACGGCCGGATTCGCGAACGACGTCGACGACGTGAACCAATAGGCGCCCACGATGTAAGCCGCGACCGCGAATGGGGTCGCGTCCGGCCGCGCACGAGCGCAGCCCCAAATGACCGCGAGCAATCCGAACGTCGCGACGAATTCGCTCACCCACAACGCGCTACCGGCGCGAGTGTGGTGCGATGCAAAGAATGGCGGCAGGCCAAACATCACGTTTGCGATCGCGACGCCGACGAGTGCGCCGACGAGTTGTGCGAGGATGTAAACCGGCACGTGGCGCCAAGCGACACCGTGCTGCCAGGCGTCCGCGATCGTCACGGCAGGGTTGAGATGCGCTCCCGAAATTGGCCCGAACGCGAGGATAATAGCGACCAGCGCGCCGCCGCTCGCAATGGCGTTCGCAAGCAGCGCGATCGCGACGTTTCCGCCGGCGAGACGCTCGGCCATGATGCCCGAGCCGACGACGGCCGCCAGCAGCAGCGCCGTGCCAACGGCTTCAGCGGTCGCGCGGCGCGCGAGATTCATATCAGCAGCATGCTGGTGACGCAGCTGCTTCGGCCGCTTCCGTCCGGCAGCACGTCGTCTCGTCGTTGTCCCGCTCTTCGGTGTCGGCGATGACGAAGTAGGTCTCCCAGCGCCGTCCATCCGGATCGGTCGCCCACACTTTATTCTGGACGGCGTAGCAGCACGTCTCCTCCATCTCGATGTCGAAGGCATGGCCCGCCGCGCGAAGACGCGCGATTGCCGCGTCGACGTCTTCGGGTTTCTCGACGACGACGCCGTAATGGGCGCCTTCGCGCACATCGGTCACGGGATCGGCACCGAGCGCGAGCTCGAGACCCGGGTTTTCAGTCAGGAAGAGCGCGTAGTCGCCGTAATGCTTTGCCGGCTCTGCGGCGAGCAACGCGCGATAGAACGCGACGCTCGCATCGAGGTCGCGCGTCGCAAGATTGAGGTGCATTTTCATGCGAGGACTTTCACGGGCAGCACGGACGCAAGTGCGGCGTCGAGTCGATCGCGCGCGTCGGGCGCGAGGGAGTAGTAACCCCACGTGCCGCGGCGGACCGATGTAACGAGCCCAGCGTCCTTGAGGATCTTCAAGTGGTGGGAGACGGTCGATTGATTGAGCTCGACGCCGGAGGTGAAGTCGCACACGCAGACTTCGTGCTCGGCGCGCGCCAACGTCGCAAGCATGGCGACGCGCACGGGATCGGCGAGCGCCTTGAAGAGCGTCGCCTCGTCCGTGAGATCGCGATCGTACACAGCCGTTTCCGGGCAGCACCGCTGCATTGACATATTTCAATGCTATGCCTTGAATCGAACTTTGTCAATACAAAAGCACAATCGCCGCAAATCCCAAAACCGACCCTTTTGAGACTTGCTCGCCGAGCGACTTTCCGGCGTAGCGCCTACATGATTCCGCGCATCATTGCCGGCATACCGTCGTTCACAAAGCCGTTGATCTCCCGAGCATGCGACCGGATTACCTGTATCATCTCCGGATCGTCAGACGTCTCAGTAACGGCGATCCCTTTCGGTAGTATCGTTAGCCTACGATGATAGCGAGAGCTGTTCGCAAACATCGTCGGAACGCTGCGGCTCATCGGATAGGGAACGGCTGGCCTTTATCGAGGCGCGCGTACATAGCTGACACGTGCTCTTGAATCAAGGAAGCTACGCGGGGATCTTCGGACTCTGTTACGGCGTGGATCCCACCGGGAATATCGCTCGCGGTTCGTTTCATCTCAGAATGAAGTCGGAACATCTCCATGCCGGTACGCATGGGACCTTGCATGTTCCCGGGAGACATCATGCCGTTCATCCCACTGCCCATCATTCCACCGCTCATCATGCCGGTGGCGGCAGCGTCGTTTTGGCGACGAAAAGCTGCGACAGCCCCGATGCCCACCGCGGCGGCTCCCAGAAGTATTTGAAGTAGTGATCGTCGACGCATGGGTCTACGTTCGTCATGGTAGCAGTGAACGCTCTCAGTATTCCGCTACGGGCTCAGCTCGATGCGAATAGCAAGGCGCCGCAAACGGTGAGTTGTTCGGGATTGGAACCCTTAGCGGCCTCGATTAGTCGCGATCGTTGCTTCGAAGTGAGTCGGCTTCGCTGGTAGTCCAGCGAAGAGGGCCTCGACGAATCGCTCGCGATCGTGCTCTTGCAGCGCGCCGTTGAAGCGACGCTCAAATCCGATTGTCGACGCCGGCTTTCCGCTCATCGCGCGCCCGCAAGGGCTACCTGAGATGTGGGCCGGGTAAACTTCGATGTAGTCGGGCAGGGCAAGCAGTTTTGCGTGCAAAGAGTCATGGAGCACGCGGCCGGCGTCTTCGCCGCCGAGATCCGGCCGACCGACGTCGCCGACAAACAGCGTGTCACCCGTAAAGACCATCCACGGCTCATCGCCGCGGGTGCGATCGATCACGAGCAACGATTGACTCTCGGGGGTATGTCCCGGCGTGTGCAGCACGCGAACGATCACATTACCAAGTGAGATTTCCGATCCGTCGTCAAGTGGCGTGAATGGGAACTCCACATCGGCGCTGCGGTGGAAATAGATCGGCGCACCCGTCTTAGCGGCGAGCTCGCGCTCACCGGAACGATGATCGGCGTGGACGTGGGTTGCGATGATCGCCTCGATCCGCATGCCGTGGCGGTCGGCGATTTCTAGGTATTGAGCGACCTCGAACTGAGGATCGACGACCGCCGCGCGGCCCTGACCGCCTCAACCGAAGACGTACGACGCGCAACCGGTTTCAGACCTGAGCAGCTGTCGAAAGATCATGGCGGAACTCCTACCACCGCAGCGGTGATGGTCGGGCTGTGCGTTTCGCGCATCCGGACGGCGACGATTGCGCCGGAGACGAACGTAAGTGTGGCGACGACTTGTATCGCGGCGCTTTGCCCGAGGGCATGCGCGACGACACCAGAAATGAGCGCGCCGAAGGCATAGCCGGAGTCGCGCCAGAGACGGTAGACGCCGACCGATGAGGCCCGTACGAGCGGATCGACGACATCGCCGATTGCCGCGAGAAGCGTCGGATAGACCATCGCGGTTCCCGCGCCGAGCAGGATGGCTGCAAGGAACCAGATCGAAAAGTTCTCCGGCACAAGGAAGAACGCGATCGCGAGACTCTGCAGCCACATGCCGCCGACGATCAACCATTTGCGACCGATACGATCGGAGAGCGCACCGGTGCCCAGCTGGAGAAGACCCCACGTGGTCGGATAGGTGGCCGCAAGAATCGCGATGCGCTCGACGGTCAATCCTCCAAGCGCGAAATATAGCGGGAGCAGGCCCCACACGAGCCCGTCGTTGAGGTTGTTGACGAGACCCGCTTGGCTGATGGACGAAAGGGTTCGATCGCGCCACGAAACCTGGGCGAACAACGTGGAAAACGGCACATGTGCGGATCGAGGCGCCGCGGCTTCCCGGCTCTTGCCCGCGGCTTCGAAGCGAGCATGACCGTGGGTTTCACGTACGAAGAAGACCGACAACACGAGCGCGGCGGCCACAGAGACAACGCCGATCGCGAAAGGCCATGGCCGCAAGCCGTACGTTTGCGCGATTGCACCGGAGAGGTACGCCGCCAAGCCGACGGCGAGATAGCCGGCGAACTCGTTAAGACCCATGGCGAGTCCGCGCTGCTTGGGACCGACGAGATCGATCTTCATCACAACCGTCATCGACCAGCACAACCCCTGGTTGATACCGAGCAAGACGTTCGCGAAAATGATCCAACCCCAACCCGGCGCGTACATAAGCAGAAACGGAATGGGGATCGCGATGAGCCACCCTGCGACCAAGAGTGGCTTTCGTCCGGTCCGATCGGCGTTGCGGCCGGCGAAGAGATTCGCGAAAGCCTTCGTAAAGCCAAACGTGACGATGAACGAAAGCACTGCCAGCTCCGAGCTCAGTCCAAAGATACGCTGACCGACCAGGGGCAACACGTCGCGCTCGATCCCCACCATCGAGCCGACAAACGCGTTGATGAGCACGAGCAGCCAGAACTGACCGGCATTCGCAGCGAGTCCGAGCCGCACGACGTTCGGCTCAGCCGACACGTGACAGTTCCTCGCCGGCGGCTGCCCATTCGATGGGTCCCAAGGCGAGCCGCGTCGCGTCGAAGCCGCGATTGCGCAGAATTGCGACGGCCTCATCGGCAAAGGTGCAATATGGTCCGCGGCAGTAGGCCACGTACCGCTTGGATTTTGAAAGCGTTACCTTGCCGGCTTTGAGCGCGTCGAGCGGAGCGTTGATCGCTTGTGGCAGATGTCCCGACGCATACTCCTCGGCGACACGCGTATCGAGCAGTGCCACGCGCGAATCGGCGATCAGGGCGCGTACCGTTTCAGAGTCAGCGATTGGCGCGTCGCGATCGCCCAAATGCTTTCGGACCGCTCCGGCGACGGCGGCGTCGTTTTGCTCGGCGACTTCGCGCACGCTTCGCAGCAGGCGAAAGACGTTTACGCCCGATGCTCGGTAGAAGGCATAGGTACCCCGACGCTCGACGACGACGAGGCCGCACGCGGCAAGGACCTGGAGATGTTGCGACGCGTTGGCAACCGACAGCGCGGTCTCGGCGGCAACGTCGGCGACGGTCCTCGGCCGCTGGGCGAGCAGTTCAAGGAGCTCGAGCCGATGCGGATTGGAGAGAGCAGCCGGAACCCGCACAAGCGCCGCATAGACGTCATTTTTGAAACGTCGCTTGGCGGCAGGACCCAGACTAAGGCTTTTCATATTCAAGTAATATCTTGAATATCGTCGGACAGCCTCCTGCCCAGAATGGACGCAAGGTCTCGTGCAGGACGTAGACAAGAATCCCAACCGCTTGGAAGCGGCTGACAGCGCGCAAAGACGCCTCTTTCAGCGCCTTGTTGACCTTGGAATCGCTGTGACGATCGAGCCCTATCCCATCCATCGAACTGTGGAAGAAGGGAAAGCCTTACGCGGCCAGATGGCCGGCCAGTTCACGAAAAACTTGCTGTTAAAAGACAAGAAGAACCGGCTCTTTCTGGTGGCCGCCCACGAGGATCTCGTCATCGATCTGAAGACCCTCCACAAGCGGATCGACGCGAGCGGTCAGCTCCGATTCGCACCAGCTGAGGAGATGCGGACGACATTGGGTGTCGAGCCTGGAGCGCTAACCCCACTCGGGATTATCAACGACGGTGGCATTGCGGTCACGATCGTGGTTGACGTCGGCTTGCTGGCGGTAGATCAGATTAACTTTCATCCGCTGATTCAGGCCGAGAGCCTCGGCATTCGACCGACAGACTTTCTGAAGTTTGTTGAATCGTGCGATCGCGAGCCGCTGTTGATAGACTTCAACAGCGCCTAAGCTTGCAAATCCCAGACAACGTCCTGTTCGAGACGCACCTGGGTCCCACGATGTAGAATTACGCAATTGTTCCTGTATACTATCGGTATGTCGCGAACCGCCTCAACGCCCGCAGACGTCTGCGCCGTCCGGAGCTTTCCATCTCGCGCAGCCGCTGACGCCGCGCGCGCTCTCGCCGCGCAGGCGATCTACCGCGCTGTGACCGAACTCTTTGGTGCCTTAGCGGACCCAACGCGCTTCACCATCCTTACACGTCCTCGTTCAGCACGAGCTTTGCACCTGCGACCTTGCGGCGATCGTCGGCGTGAGTGAGTCCGGCGTCTCTCAGCACTTGCGCATCTTACGGGCGATGCGGCTCGTCAAAGCGCGGCGCGAGGGCAAATTCGTATACTATTCGCTCGACGATTCCCACGTCGCCGCTATTTTAAAGATCGGGCTTGCGCATCAAGGCCATGTAGATGGCGATATGGGTGCCGTTTCCGCGTGAGCGCCGGGCATAACCATGCGCTAGAGTCGGGCGGCAAGCTCCGGACGGCGTTCTTTCTTTCGTTCACGATCCTAGCAGTCGAGTTGCTCGGTGGTTTGATTTCGCATTCGCTAGCGCTCCTTTCCGACGCGGGACACGTCCTTACCGATCTCGTTGCCCTGGGGCTCGCCTGGTTCGCAACGGCGCAAGCTCAACGGCCGGCCGACGCGAGCAAGACGTACGGCTACCATCGAACCGGCATCCTCGTCGCACTCGTTAATGCGCTGACGTTGATCCTCATCGTAGGGGTTATCGCCTATGAAGCGAGTCGCCGCCTACAAGAACCGCCGACCGTCACGCCGACGCTTATCTTCGTGTCTGCGGCGGTCGGCATTGCCATCAACCTCTACGTCGGCCTTGGCCTTCGGGGTAGCAGTAACGGAAATGTCAATGTCCGAGCTGCAATGCTTCACGTTTTTGGAGATGTCGCTGCCTCAGTAGGCGTGATCATCGCCGGCGTCGCCATTCTCCTTACGCGTTGGTATCCGGCCGATGCTGTGATCTCACTTGCGATCGCTGTTCTGATCGCAAAGGGCGCCTGGACCTCATGCGCGAGACGGTCGACGTCCTCATGGAGTCGACGCCGAAAGACCTCAATGTCGCGCAGCTCGTACGCGACGTCCTGCGCGTGCCTGGCGTAAGTGACGTGCATGATTTGCATGTTTGATCGATCGCCGGCGGCGTGAACGCCCTTTTGGCACACCTGCAAATCAAGGGGAACCGCCAGCTAAGCGATTGCGATGCGTTCCTTGAAAAGATCAATCGAATGCTCGCCGCCCGATACCGCATCACGCACTCTACCACGAGCGCGCCGAGCATCGCGAGGGTCGTTCGCGGCGCGGTAATCGTCGCGCGCGAGAAGCACCGTTCCGTTCCCGTCGACGACCGGCACGATCGACCGCGCGAAACGTTCCTCATGTGCGCCGCAGCCGTGCGCTCTTGCGACGCGAGCGCGTACGTATCGACGTCGGTGCGCGAGAAGCCGTGCAGCGTCGCGATGAGGTCCGCGGAGATGCCTTGCGGCACGAAGCCGACTCGCGCCCCGAGCGCCGGATCGACGGCGAGCGGCATGCCCGACGAACCGAGCGGCACGCGCGAAAGGGATTCCACACCGCCGCCGATCGCGAACTCTGCCTCGCCGAAGGCGACCTTCAGCGGCCATATTTAGAGCGCTTCGAGTCCCGAGGCGCAGAAACGGTTGATCTGCACGCCGCTCACCGTTTCGGCAAAACCAGCGACGATGGCGGCCGTGCGTGCGATATCACCGCCCTGCTCGCCGATCGGTTCGACGCAGCCGAGCACCACATCGTCGACGAGCGACGTGTTCAGCGCCAAGCGATCGCGTAACGCGGCAAGCGTTTGCGCCGCGAGCTGCGCCGGCGTGACGGCATGCAGGCTCCCGTCACGTTTGCCGCGGCCACGGGGGGTCCGCACCGCTTCGTAGATGTACACGCCCGTCATGTTCGCGACGTTCGTGTTCGGGCGACGCGGCCCCGTCGCGTCGTCCGCGCCGCGCCAATGGTACGGTGCAAAACGATAGACGCTGCGCCGTGCTTAATTAGGCGGTATCGCGTTCGGGCTCGGCATAGCGACGGAACATCTCCAAGTGTTCGGCACGCGCGGCCGAAAGCTCCGCCTCCAAAATATCGTGTTCGGAGCGAGGGCATCCGCAGCGGTTTCCTCCGCATCCGCTCGCGGAGTGCACGACGACGCTGTGCCCGCAGCGACAATTGATCAGCGAATCCAAGTCTTGGTGTTCTCCAAGCGACGTACTTTAAGCGACGTGCTTTCGTTTAAGACGGCAGCCCCGGCGCTACGGTTCCCGGCGAAGGGCTTCGAGCTCGCGTGCGCGACCCAGCGCCCGTTGCACTATCGTCGTTTTGCCGCGTACGTCGCGGCCGCCGCCTGCGCCGCCCCGAGCCGATCGCTTCGATCGCCGCGCACTTATCGGCGTGGCGCCGTCCGCCTACCGCCAAGCCCTTCCAAAAAAGCTAAGTAACTGCAGCAACGGCTCGCTTGCCACTAGGTCCGGCGACCCAATGCGCAGAGCGAGAGACGCTTTTAGCCACCGGTGTGCGGCGGAGCGCTTGCGGACGAGCGTCACATTTCCAGGTAATCGCCAATACTACCGGCAACTGCACGAAGATGACGAAAAAACGCGCGCTCTCCGACGCCAAGGAACTCGAACAGAAACGCAAGGCCAAAGCCGACGAAGCGGCAATGGCGGCGGCCGTTCTCGAGTCCGCCAACATTCGCGCGCGTTTTGATGAGGAACGCCAGGCCTACGCAAAACGTTACGGCGTGATCTCGATCCGCAGCTAAAGCGGTATAGACGTCGCCATGAGCGCGACGAATCTAGATCATCTTCCACTGGGGCACGCGACACGCAAGGCCGTCCCCTTGGCGCCGGGTATCGCGCTAGCCGCGCTCGGTGTCGTCTTCGGCGACATCGGGACGAGCCCGCTCTACACGTTAAAAACCTGTTTTTCGACCGCCAACGTCGGCCCGCAACTCGACAACGTACTCGGCATCGTCTCGCTGTTGCTATGGGCGATCCTCTTCGTCGTGTGCGTGAAATACATCGGCAACCTGCTGCGCGTCGACCACGACGGCGAAGGCGGGATTCTCGCGCTGCTGGCACTTGCGACGCTGCCGCGCATCGCGAATATTCCCCCGCGCGCCGGGTGGCTGACGTGGGTCGTTACGATCGGAGCGGCGATGCTTTTCGGCGACGGAATCATCACGCCCGCCATTTCCGTCTTATCCGCCGTCGAAGGTGTCGGCATCGAGACCAAGGCGGCGCAGCCGTTTATCGTGCCGATCGCGGTCGGCATTCTCATCGCGCTCTTCGCCATCCAATCGCGCGGCACCGAACGCGTCGGCAAGGTGTTCGGACCGCTGATGGCGCTGTGGTTCCTAGCCATCGCGGTTGCCGGCTTTATCGCCATCCTCGGCGCGCCGCAAATCTTGTGGGCGATCGACCCGCGGCATGGTATTGGTTTCGCGACGCATCACGGCGTTTTCGGTTTCCTCGTGTTCGGTGCGGTGGTGCTCGCCGTAACGGGGGTCGAGGCGCTTTACGCGGACCTCTCGCACTTCGGACGCAAACCCATCGTGGCGGCGTGGTTCGCAATCGTGCTCCCCGCGCTCGCGCTCAACTATCTCGGCCAAGGCGCGCGGCTGCTCGTCGACCCGCACGCCTTCGAAAACCCGTTCTACGCGCTAGCGCCGGGTTGGGCGCTGCTGCCGATGGTTGCGGTAGCGACCGTGGCGACCGTCATCGCCTCGCAAGCGCTCATCTCCGGCGCATTTACGCTGACCGAACAGGCCATCAACTTATCGCTGTGGCCGCGCTTGACGGTGCGCCACACCTCGCGCCGCACGAAGGGCCAAGTCTACGTGCCCGCCGTCAATATGCTGCTCGCGATCGCCTGCGTCACGCTCGTTATTGGTTTTCATAGCAGCGACCGTCTTGCAGCGGCCTACGGTCTCGCCGTTTCAACCACGATGCTAGCCACGTCGATTGCGTTCTATTACGTCGTCTCCCATAAACTGCATTGGAAGCCGGCGGTTACCTTGCCGCTTGTCGCAAGCTTCTTCATCGTCGACGGGACGTTCGTTGCGGCAAGTTTGCCGAAGTTCTTCGCGGGCGCTTGGGTGCCGTTTGTCATCGGCGCGGTGCTGATGGCGACGGCACTCACGTGGCTCGAAGGCCGGCGCTGCGTCGCAAAGGCCCTCGTCAAACTCGGGATGCCCCTCGAGCAGTATGTGCGCGAAGCGCGCCCGTCCAAGGAAGATCCCATCGGCACCATGGTTTTCCTGACGCGCGATGCCGGTTCGATTCCGTTCATTGGAACCACGCACCACTGGATTCGCGCCCGCGCCGATGAAGGACGGGTCGTCCTCTTGACGCTCGAGCGCCTCTCGCGGCCATACGTTGCCGAGACACACCGGGTCACGATCGAAACGGTTTCTCCACGGCTCACGATCGTGCGCGCGGGCTTCGGTTACATGGAACGCCCGAGGATTCAAAAGATCCTGCGCGCGTGCGGCGTCGCCGGGCTCCACATCGACTCCGACGATACCTCGTTCTTTTATGCCGACCCAAAGATCGTGCGCTCCGACGAGGACCCCATGCCCGGGGCCGTGCGCCGCTATTTCGAGGTGCTCTCGCGCAACGCCCGGCCGTTACCCGACGACCTCGAAATTCGGGCGGAACGGCGCGTGGAACTTGGGGTCGAAGTGCGAATCTAGGGATGGCCCGATGAGGAACACATGCGACAGCCGCGTTCGTCTCTGATTCGCCCGGCGCTGCTCGCGTTTGCCGTCGTTTTTGCCATGGTCGTTGCCATCGTCCTCGGCGTCGGCTCGATCAAGCGCACGCTCGACGACGCGTTTTCAGCCCAACGCGCAATTGCCGAGGCACAGCGGTTCTCCGCACTCGTGGTACGGGCCCAACTCGACGAAGAACTGGGTCTTCGCGGTTTCGTTGCCTCGGGCCGGACCATGTTCCTGGGGCCCTATCGCGTCGCCTCGGCGGCGATGCCGACCACCGTTGCCTATCTCGACGACGCGCTCGTGCGGGCGGACCTTGCGGGCGAACGGCCTTTCGTTGCCGAGGCCAGCGCTCTTAACGAACGCTGGCGGGTGACCGTCGCACGGCCGATGCTCGCAAACCGCCGCAGGCGCGACATGCAGTTCCTCGCCGTGCGCGGCAAGACGCTCGTCGACCGCTACCGCGCTGCCCTCGGCCACGTCGAACGCGCTTTGGTGCGGCGGGCCGCGGCCGAGACCGAGGCCGCGACGCTCGCCGTGTCGCGCGTCGGACTCGTGGCCGTTTCCGCCGTCATGCTCGTCGGCGCCATCACGGCGATCTCGCTGCGCCGGCAGTCCCAGCTCGGGCGCAAATTGATCGATGAGCGCCGGATCACCTATGCGATGCAGCGCGGCCTGCTGCAAGAATCGCTGCCGACGATCCCGGGCATTGCGGTCGACGCGTCGTACGTCCCGGCCGGGCGCGAGGCGCTCGTCGGCGGAGACTGGTACGACGTGTACGTGCTGCGCGACGGTCGCGTGATGTTCGCCATCGGTGACGTCGCCGGTCACGGCATCGCGGCGGCGGTCGTCATGAGCCGCGCCCGCGAAGCGATCGTTGCGCTCGGCACCCACGCGAGCGATCCCGCCTCCGTACTCGCGCGCGCCAACGACGTGCTCGTCCTGCAGCAGTCGACGATGGCGACCGCTATATTCGGCTACGTCGATCCGCGCGCACGAACGATGGTGTACGCCTCCGCCGGCCACCCTCCGCCGCTCTTCGTCGACGCCGCGGGGAGTGCGAGTTTTTTGCCGTACAGCGGCGTTCCGCTGGGGCTCATGGCGGATCAGCAGTTCGTAAACCATAGTGTGGTCGCGTCCGGCGGAAGCACGCTCTTTTTCTACACCGACGGTTTTACCGAGCGCACCCGTGACATGCTCGCGGGCGAACGCGCGCTGCTCGAAGCCGCGCCGACGGCGATCGCCCAGGGCCCGGGCCACCTCGCGTGGCGCATGCACCGGCGCATTTTTGGCGACGCGCCGCCCAACGATGATGCCGCGATGCTGACGTTTGCCTTCGCGACGCCCCGCGCGGAACGCGCGGATGCCGCCGTCGTGGGTGTCGCAAGCTAGCGCGCGCGCGATTTTTTGCGACGCGAGCCGGTATGGCGGAGCTCGATGCCGTAGCTCCTCGAATGATTTCGGAAATGAGATCGGCCCCCGAAAAGCCTCCGCCCAAGCGCCGGCGCCTTGGAGCCGCGGACGCCCGCGAGGCGATCCTCGCGGCCGCCGAGGCGTTGCTCGTGGAGAACGGCCCCGATGGACTGCGCTTAACGGAGGTCGCGACGCGCGCGGGAGTCAGCCACCCGAACGTTCTGTATCATTTCGGGACGGTCGCCGAATTACAAACGCAGCTCGCGCAACGGGTGACGGTACGGCTCGCGGATCAAGTCGCCCGCGTCTACGAGAGCCAGGATCCGCTGTCGCTCTCGGTCGACCGGGTCGTCGACGGCGTCTTCCGCGTCTTCGACGAAGGCGGCTACGCGCGCCTGATCGCCTGGTTGACCCTCTCCAACAACAAGCCGACCTACGACGCTCTGGGAGAAAAGCTCGAAATCATCCGCAAGACGATCGCAGCGCACCCGTCCCTCCGCGGACCCGAGCATGAGGAGCGGCGGCGCCGCATCGTGCCGGCGGTCGAACTGGTCATCGTGGCGGCGATCGGCTACGGACTCACCGGCCGCACCGTGGAGGGCTTTTTCGCGGCCGATCCGGGTCGCTTGAGCGTGGCCCAACTGCTCGGTCACATTTTGAGGGGTCCGGCGGCACCCGAGGCCTAGCGCTTGGGAAGCACGAGCGGCCCGGAGCCCTTGGTGTCGCGCGCGTCGAGCGGCGCGGGCTGGTCGACGGCGTAACGGCCGTTCATCCGGCCCGAGCAAAGCGCGCTGACGGCAATGAGGTAGGTCGTGACCGGCGGGCGCGCGTAGCGGGAGATGCGCTGCGCGTTCGCGAGGCAGTCGCGGTAGGTGGCGTCCGCATCACGTTTGTTTCCCGCGGCTTGTGCGGCACGGCCACTTTCCTCGAGTGCTACCAGATCGACGTACTCGAGATACGCGCGCTTGGAAAGCGTGGGGGCTCGCCGCGCACAGGCAGCGTAGGCGCCCGATTTGCGCCGCAAAAGTGCGGCGAGCTCGGCGTATTTGCGCCCGTGTGCCAACACGCTTTGTTCGCTCGTCGTCGACATCGCCGTTTGCGTACACAGCCCGGCGCCGGCGTCGGCAAGATCGGTCTTCGTCGCCGCGCGCTCGTGCGCAACGGTCGGGTCGCCGCGCTTGGCGTCGTGCCCGACGATGTCGAGGATCTGCAGTTTTTCGCGCAGCAGCGCGCTCGCGACGGCGAATTGCTGCGCGAAGAGCGCGATCTCGGCCTGCTGCGCGACATCCTGATAGAGAGCGCCCAAGGCCACGGCGTGAAGCCGGAGGTCGGACGACGTCACACACGAAACCGCGACGTTTTGCGCCCGGCCGCAGGCATTGAATACGGCCGAGAGATTTGCCGGCGACGCGTCTTTTTTCAGCGTCCGGTAACCGTAGGTGCACTGCTCGGCGTACGGCAGGACGTACTCCTTGCGGCAGTTGTCGGCGCCCGCGCGCGAAGCCGTGACTGCGAGTGCGAGCGCGAGCAGCCCGAACGCAAGCGAGAGTCGGTGGGGATGCATCGAGTTCCCGGTACGCTGCGGGCGCGACAAAGCCTCGCACGCCAAAAACCTCTTGACGATTCGGAAGCCGCCGCGCTACACTTCGCGGGTTCTCGGGCGAATGGCGGAATTGGTAGACGCGCTGGATTTAGGTTCCAGTGGGGCAACCCATCAGAGTTCGAGTCTCTGCTCGCCCATTCGAACCGGCAGCAGGGCCGGCTCTTCGCGGAAGTAGCTCAGTGGTAGAGCATCGCCTTGCCAAGGCGAGGGTCGCGAGTTCGAATCTCGTCTTCCGCTCCAACGCTCGATCTCGTGCCCATCTTGGGCCCAAGCCGCGGTGCCTCGTGCCGCGGCTTTACGCTAGAAAGGCCCGCCCATCACCGTGTCGACCGCAGCTACCGTCAAGCATCTCGATTCCACGCAGGTCGAACTCGAGATCGCGATCTCGCCGGAGGAACTCGACGCCGCGCGCGAACGGGCGTTCAAGTCGCTCGTCAAGAACGTCCGTATTCCGGGTTTTCGCCCGGGCAAAGCGCCGCGCCGAATCTTTGAGGCGCAATACGGCACGGCAGCAATCGAGGAACGTGCGATGGACGCCGTCGTGCCGACCGCGTACACTCGCGCGTTGCGTGAAAACGACCTCGATCCCGTCGATCAGCCGCAGATGGAGCTCATGCCCGAGGAAGACGGGCAACCGCTGCGCGTGCGTGCGACCGTCTACGTCCGGCCACAGTTCGAACTGCACGACTACAAGGGCATCGCCCTCGAGGGCGAGTCGACCCAAGTCAGCGACGGCGAACTCGAAGCGGCGCTCCAGTCGCTGCGGAAAGACCAGGCCACGCTCGTGCCGGTCGACCGCCCCGTCGCGCTCGGGGATACGCCGACGATCGATTACACCGGGAAAATCGACGGCGTCGCCTTCGAGGGCGGGACGGCCCAAGGGCAGCCCACCGAAATAGCCGAGGACCGCTTCATTCCCGGGTTCGCGACGGGCATCGCCGGGATGTCCGCCGGCGACACCAAGGACGTCGAGGCGCACTTCCCCGCGGAGTACGGCAACGCCGAACTCGCCGGAAAGACGGCGGTTTTCACCGTGACCGTCCACGAGAACAAGACCGCCGAGCTCGCCGAACTCGACGATGAGTTCGCCAAGCGCTTTGGCCGTGAGGACGCGACCCTCGCGAGCCTGCGCGACGAACTGCGCAATCGCCTCGAGGCGCAAAAGCGCCAGAATCAGCGGCGCGCGCTCACGAGCGTGCTCCTCGAGAAGCTGATGGCCGCGCACGACTTCGCGCTCCCGAGCGTGCTCGTCGAGCGGGAGGCGGAGAGCCTTGCGAACGAAGCGCGCGGCTACGTCGAGCGCGCCGGGCTCAGTTGGGATGCCTACCTCGAGAAGCAAGGAAAGACGCAAGAAGCCCTGACCGCCGAGTACGCCGCCGAGGCCCAAAAGCGGGTCAAGGGATCGCTGCTCATCGAGGCGATCGCCAAAGTCGAAACGATCGCTGCGACCAATGCCGACATCGAGGCTGAGGTCGCGCAACTGAGCCGTCAGTACGGCCAGCCGCGCGAGGCGATCCTGGAAATGCTGCGCTCGAACTTCAACGCCCTGGTCGATGGGATCGTCCGCACCAAAACCGTCGAGTGGCTGCTCGATCATGCCGCGATTTCAGAGCCGGCTGAAGCAACCAATGCATCCCCGGCGTAGTCACAGCACAAGCTAGTCTTTCGGCGTCGTCAGGAGTCATCGATGGGTCATCTCGTCCCCATGGTCGTGGAACAAAGCGCGCGTGGCGAGCGTGCGTTTGACATCTACTCGCGTCTGCTCAAAGAGCGAATCATCTTCGTGGGCGGCGTTGTGGATGACGGCCTCGCAAATCTCGTGATCGCGCAGCTGCTCTTTCTCGAGCGAGAAGATGCCGATAAAGACATCGACATGTACGTCAATAGCCCGGGCGGCAGCGTGACCGCGGGCCTCGCGATCTACGACACCATGCAACTCGTGCGGCCCAACGTCGCGACGATTTGCGCCGGCATGGCGGCGTCGATGGGATCGATCCTTCTAACGGGCGGCGAGCCCGGCAAGCGCTTCGCCTTACCGCACGCAAAAATCCTCATCCATCAGCCTTGGGTCCAGCAGATCGGCGGCCAGGCGACCGACGTCGAGATCGCCGCACGTGACCTCATCGCCACGCGCCGGATGCTTGCGGGCATCTACGAGACCACGACGAAGAAGCCCATCGAGCAAATCCTCAAGGATATCGACCGCGACTACTACATGACGTCGGAAGAGGCCAAGGAGTATGGCTTGATCGACCAGATCTTCAATAAAGAGATGCGCAGCACCGCTCCGGCGCCGGCGTAAGAGAAGGACCTAGCGTGTTCCGATTCGGTGATGAAAAGGGTCAGCTCAAGTGCAGCTTCTGCGGCAAGTCGCAGGAGCAGGTACGCAAGTTGATCGCGGGCCCGGGCGTGTACATCTGCGACGAGTGCATCGAGCTCTGCAACGAGATCATCGAAGAAGAACTGTACAAGAACGTCGACGAGAACGTTCGGCTTCGCAACATTCCGAAGCCTAAGGAAATCAATCACATCCTCAACCAGTACGTCATCGGCCAGGAGCGCGCGAAGAAAGCGCTGGCGGTGGCGGTGTACAACCACTACAAGCGCGTCAACGCCGGCACGGCGGCGGACGACGTCGAACTGCAGAAATCCAACATCCTGCTCGTCGGCCCGACCGGTTCCGGCAAGACCTATCTCGCGCAGACCCTCGCAAAGATCCTCGACGTTCCCTTGGCGATGGCCGATGCGACGTCGCTAACCGAAGCGGGCTACGTGGGTGAGGATGTGGAGAACATTCTCCTCAAGCTCATTCAGGCCGCCGACTACGACGTCAAGCGCGCCGAAAAGGGCATCGTCTATATCGACGAGATCGATAAGATCGCGCGAAAGAGCGAGAACCCCTCGATCACGCGCGACGTGTCGGGCGAGGGCGTGCAGCAGGCGCTGCTCAAGATTCTGGAAGGGACGACGGCCAACGTGCCGCCCCAGGGCGGCCGCAAGCACCCCCACCAGGAGTTCATTCAGATCGACACGACCAACGTGCTCTTCATCTGCGGCGGCGCCTTCGACGGGCTCGAGAAGATCATCGAATCGCGTGTCGCCTCGAATGCGCTTGGCTTTCGCAGCATTCCGGAATCGAAGCGCGACGCTCGCGTCGGCAAACTTCTGCAGCAGCTGATGCCCGAGGATATGCTCAAGTTCGGGCTCATTCCGGAGTTTATCGGTCGCCTGCCGATCGTCGTGACGCTCGATGCGCTCGACGAACTGGCACTGCGGCGCATTCTCGTCGAGCCGCGCAACGCGCTCGTGCGGCAGTTCCAGAAGATCTTGGGCATGGACGGCGTCGACCTGACCTTCACCAAAGAGGCGCTGGTCGCAATCGCTACCAAGGCGCAGGGCCGCAAGACCGGTGCCCGGGGCCTGCGCTCGATACTCGAAGAAGTCATGCTCGACGTGATGTACGATCTTCCATCGCTGCAAGGCGTCAAGAAGTGCGTCATCAACAAGGAAGTCATCGAAAAAAAGGAACAGCCGGCGCTCATCTACGCGGACCGTCCCAAGGATCTGCCCGCGTAACGCCGCCGCCGTTGAGCGCCTCCGCAACGGCGGCGCAGAGCGCACACCACGGCGCGAAGGCAGCTTCCAAGTTGCCGTGATACGCGGCGTGGCGCTCTAGCTCGTCGATGACCTCGAGTGCGGCCCGGTACCAATCGCGTTGCTCGGACGGCGTCCGGTTCATTTCCCGAAGCGGAAGCCGAAGTCGAACGTGCGCGGCGGAGCGTAGTGGTTGCCCTGTGCGTTTGCGAAGGTCACGTAGTAGCGGTCGTTGAGGAGGTTGCGCACGCGCAGCGTGAGCGCCGCATTGGGCCCGATGCCGATGCCCTTTTCCAAGTTAAACGTCAGGTGCGGGGTGCGCTTGCAGTAGCCCCGGGTGTTGCTCGGACACGACGCCGACGAAAGTCCGCTCCCATATTCGCCATCGAACGACACCCAGCCGTCGCGGCGGTCGTTGGCCAAGATCCCCGCCGCCGCATCGTAGCTCTGATCGTGGTCGGCGGGCGTGAACGCCGTCGGGGCCCCGAAGCACGGCGCGAGCAATTGCGTTTCGCATCCCGAATTCAACGACTTCGTGTGCGCGACCGACACGTTGAAGCGGCCGTTGCGCGCCAGGGGCACTTCATAGAATGCGCTCTGCGATGAGAGGCGGCCGAGCTGGTAGTTGATGTCCTGATGCAGCAGCGTGACGCCGACCTGCGTGTCGTCGATGAGATCGGTCGCGTTTTTCTGCCACACGCGAAGTCCCAGGCTGCCGCGTCCGAGCGGTACGTGACCGCCGAGTTCCAATAGACTGTCGCGTTCGGGTCGCAGGTCGAAATGCGCGCGCGTCGGCTGATTGGGAAGGTTCAGCAGTTGCGCGGCCGCCGGGTCGACGTTTTCGAACGAAAACGGCGTGAAGAAACGGCCGTAGTACGCGTACACGCTCGCGCGCTTACCGATGAAACGGGTCAGTTTGAGCCGGGGACTGAACTGCGTGTACGTATTTGCGAAGCTCGTGGACGAAATCGAGAAGGTATCGTACCGCACGCCGTAGTCGATTTGATAGGCGTTGCCGAGGTGCCAACTGTCCTGCGCGTAGGCTTCGTAGGTGGCTCCGGCATTTGGGTTCGCGTCGACGACCGTGTAGGCGGCATTGGGCGAGGCAGGCGTGTACACCGGCGCGAGGAAGTTGCCGGGCGCCAGGGTGACCTCGTAGCGCTTGCCGACATCGCTGTAGTCGTATGTCGCTCCGGTGCGAAACTCGTGAGCGCCCAAGCGCTGCACGAAGTCGGTCGCAAAGCGAAAGTCGGAGGCGGTGCGATCGCTGTGCAACGAGTAGGCGCACGTCGTCGACCCGAAGGTGCCGCTCGCAAGGGCCTTGGCGCAGTCGGTGGAGGCTCCCCCATTGCCCAAATTGAGTGCGTTGCCGAATGCGAAGTCGTTCGCCGCATCTCCGAAATCACGAATGCGCGAGATTTTCACCGCAGGCCCGAACGTCAGCAGTCCGGCCTCGCCGACGGCGTGACGGAACTGGAAGTTCGCGAACGTGTCCTCTTGCGTCTCGTTGTCGTTCGTGCTCGCGGGCTGGCCGCTCGCGATGTCGCTCGGAATTTGATACGTCGCGTAGTTGTGGGTCAGCGTCGCGTTGAAGAAATCGCGGGTGCCGATGGGCAGCGTCGCGTGAACGAGCTGGTTCGCTTCGCTGAAGCCGTTGCGCGGTGAGTCGAAGTTCGGGCTATCGAGTCCGCGCGTGCTGCGTTGGTTGCGTGCGGAGACGGCGATTCCGCCGCCGTGTCCCAGCGGCGTATGGTAGCCCAGCGTCGAGTCGGCATAATTGTAGGAGCCGCCACGGACGTCGCCCGTAAAACCCGCCGGGCCCGTTCCCGCGCGCGTCGTGATATTGACGACGCCGCCAAAGCGCTCCCCGTACTGAGCGGGATACGCGCCTTCGATAACGTCGGCAAACGCGACGTCGCTCGGATCGAACTCCGTCCCGACATTACGGTTGAGTTCTTGCGGGATCGGCACGCCGTCGACGATGTAATTGATATCGCCATGGTCGCCGTTGAGATGCACGACGCCGTTGGCACCCCGGGCGGCGCCCGGCAATTGAATCAGGAAATCCGGAAAGCTGCCGCTCGCGGGCGAGCGAGTGAGGAACGTCGAGTTCAGCGTCGTGTCGCCACCGCTGCCGCGGATCGTGGGTGAGCGAACGACCGAGATCGCGCCGATCTGCTTCAATCCCCGTTGGAGCGCGAGCTCGACCGTCGCGCCGCCGCTGCCGACATCGGCGCGCACGTCGGCCCTTCGATCTTGGGCGGTTGCCGTGATCTCGTAGGTCCCCAGGGCAAGCGCGATCGTAAAGCGGCCGCGTGCATCGGCCGTCGCGTGTTGGACGGTGTTGTTTCCGGCGATCGTCACGACGACGCCCGCGGCGGGTGCGCCGTCCTGCGTGACCGTCCCGGTCAGGTAGCCGGTGAGCGCGGCGAGCACCGTACCCGGCATCAGCGCCGTAACCAGAGCGGCAAGTCCGGTGACGCGCAGCCGGCAGAGAGCGGACGACATACTTCCCCCAAGGGCTGAGCTCAAACCGGTCTCATGATGGTGATATCTCAGTCTCAATAATGGGCGTACGCATGCCGCCGAGAAAACCCTTCCGGAGCGCACGAAAGGCTGCCTGGTGCCGTTTCATGCCGGCTACCGATAGGGCATCGGCGACCGGGCGACCGATAGCAGCCCGGTGATCGAAATGTCGTTCCGGCTACCGCTCCGCCGCGTGCTGGCAGTCCTCGTCATGGCGGCGGTGCTCGCCGCCACGCGCGGTTCGGCCCTCGCCGCACCGAGCGGCGCGGAGGATGTCCTCAAGGCGACGCTCCCCAACGGTTTGCGCGTCGTACTGGTGCGCAACACGCTCGCGCCCGTCGTTGCGACCGACCTCACGTATCTCGTCGGCTCGCGCGACGACCCGGCCGACCTTCCGGGCATGGCGCATGCCCAGGAACACATGATGTTCCGCGGGACGAAAAATCTCTCGACGAGCGAACTCGGTACGATTGCAACGGCGCTCGGCGGATCGTTCAACGCCCAAACCTCCGAGACGCTCACTCAGTTCGAATTCACCGTGCCGGCCTCCGACCTCGATGCGGTCTTGCACATCGAGTCCGACCGCATGCGCGACGTCCTCGACGCGCAGTCGCAATGGGAAAACGAACGCGGCGCGATCGGTCAGGAAGTCGCGCGCGACGAATCGTCGCCCGGAGCGGATTTTTTTCGCGACGCACAAGCCTTTGCGTTTGCAGGGACGCCCTACGCGCATTCCGGCGTCGGTACGCGCGCCGCATTCGGGCGGCTCACCGGCTCACGGCTCAAAACGTTTTACGAGCGTTGGTATGCACCGAACAACGCGGTGCTGGTAGTAGCAGGCGACATCGATCCGGCGCGGACGCTCGCGCGCATCAAAGCGCGCTTCGCGGGCATTCCCCGCCGTGCCATAGCCGCGCATGCAGTCGCGCACGTCGAGACGCTGGAGAAGAAGGTCGTGCGCCGCCACACGACGCTGACTTATCCGCTGGCGGTCGTGGCGCTGCGCATGCCGGGCGTTTCGAGCCCGGATTTTCTCGCGTCGTTTTTGCTGCAGCAGGTGCTGGGGTCGCAGCGCGGGGCAATTCGAGCGCTGGTCGATGCGGGCGACGCGCTGGACGCACAATGGATCGCAATGCCCTACGTTGCCGAGGGCCAACTCGGCATGGCAACGGCGGCGCTGGGACCCGGAGGCGACCCCCTCGCGGCCAGCCGGCGGCTCGAGACAATCCTGCACGACTATGCGGAACGTGGCGTGCCGCGGGAACTCTTCGAGACGACCAAACGCCAGTCGATTGCCGATCAAGAACTGAGCCGCAATTCGATTGCCTCGCTCGCCTCGGATTGGGCGACCACGCTCGCGCTCGATAACGAACCGTCCATCGCCCGCGAGCAAGAGTTGCTCGCGGGAGTCTCGCTTGCCGATGTGGACCGCGTTGCCAAAAAATACCTCGATACCGCGCACGCCATCGTCGGCGCACTCACGCCGTCGTCAAACGCAACGCAAAATGCGCCGCCCGCACCGGTGCAGGGGGGTCCCGAAAAGCCACTGGCTGCTCAGGCGCCGGTCACCCGTCTACCTGGGTGGGCGACCGATCTCGTCGAGCGCCCGGCGCCGCCGCAGGCCGCCGCACCGCCGGCACGCACGAAACTCGCCAACGGCATGACGCTCGTCGTGCGCCCGGCGATGATCTCCGACTCGGTCGTCGCCTATGGCGCGATGCGCACGTTGCCGGCCCTGCAGGAGCCCGCGGGGAAAGAGGGCGTTGCGGCGGTACTCGATGCGATGTTCGGCTTCGGGACGCAGTTGCGCGATCGCCCGGCATTCGTGCGCGCGCAGGACGACATCGATGCGACGGTCGGCGGCGGGGCAAGCTTCGGTCTGCAAACCACATCGCGCTCGTTCGAGCGCGCGCTCGACCTGCTCGCCGAGAACATGCTTCATCCCCGCTTCGATCGCGCGACCTTCGACGCCGCGCGCCGGCGCGCGCTCGAAGCGTTGCAGACGCAGCTTTCCGGCACGCAATCCGCCGCTTCCCGGCGCGCGGCGGCGAAGCTCTATCCCGCGGGCGATCCGGCGCTGCGCGAACCGACGGTCGAGTCGGTCCAGGGCCTGACGCTCGACGACGTGCGCGCGTACTACGCCAAGACGTTCCGGCCTAACCTCGCCACGCTCGCGCTCGTCGGAAACGTGAACCCCGATGCGGCGCGCGCATCGGTGGAACGCGCCTTCGGTGTTGCGTGGCGCGGCGGCGGCGAGGCCGCGCCGCTGGACCTCCCGCGCGTACCGCTCAACGCGCCGGGCGACGTGCGGCTCACGCTTCCCGCGCTCGGTCAGGACAGCGTCACGCTCGAAGAACTCATCGACGCCGACCGGCAGTCGCCGCAGTACGCGCCACTCGTGCTCGGCAATGCGGTCCTCGGCGGCGGCGCGCTCGGCGCGGAACAGAGCCGCCTCTTCCGCGATCTGCGCCAAAACGCGGGGCTGGTCTACTCGATCGCTTCGCAATACAGCCCCTCTAAAACACGCGCGAGTTTTTCGATCGACTTCGCGTCGTCACCGAACGATCGCGCGCGCATCGAATCGCTCATCGACGCCGAGATCGTGAAAATGCAAACCGAACTGGTCGGCGATTTCGAACTCGCGCTCGCCAAGGCCGCGATCGTGCGGCGTACCACCGTTGCGGGCGCCTCGATCGGGGCGATCGGCCAGCGCCTGCTCGGCGACGCACTCGACGGCGCGCCGTTCGATCGCGATCGCACCGACGCGGCGGCGATCCTCGCAACGAGCGCGACCGCGGTGCGCGACGCCTTCGCGGCGCGCGTGCGGCCCAAGAGCTTCGTGCGCGTCGTCATCGGACCCTAACGCGCCCATCTTGCAATCCTCGTTCGAAATCGTTATCGTCGGCACCGGCTTTGCGGGGCTGGGGATGGCGATCCGGCTGCGCCGCGCCGGCATGGCCGATTTCGTTCTGCTCGAGCGCGCGGGCGACATCGGGGGCACGTGGCGCGACAATGCGTATCCGGGTTGCGCGTGCGACATTCCGGCGCAACTGTATTCGTTCTCCTTCGCGCGCAACGCGCACTGGTCGCGGGTCTTTCCGACGCAGCCGGAAATCCACGCCTACTTGCGCGCGTGCGTCGAGCGCTACGATCTCGAGCGGCACATTCGCTATCGCAGCGAAGTCGTCGAGGCGCGCTACGATGCCGAGCGCGTGCGCTGGCGCATCGAAACGCGCGGCGGACTCGCCTACGAAGCGCCGGTGCTGATTTCCGGTATGGGCGGCCTGAGCAACCCCGCGATCCCTCAAATTCCGGGCATCGAATCTTTTGCGGGAGCACGCTTCCATTCGGCACGGTGGGATCATGGCGTCGACCTCGCCGGGAAAGCGGTCGGCGTGATCGGCACGGGTGCGAGTGCAATCCAGTTCGTGCCGCAGATCGCGCCGCGGGTCGCACGATTGCATGTGTTCCAGCGAACGCCGCCGTGGATCGTGCCCAGGTTCGACGCTCCGATCGACGCGCGCACGCGCAGGCTGCTGCGCTTCCTGCCGGGCTACGCGTGGGCGCAGCGCGCGTTCCTCTATCTCACGCACGAGGCGCGCGCGCTCGGCTTTACCGTCAATCCCAAACTGCTTGCGCTCGTCGAGAAGATTGCGCGCCGCGAGCTCCTGCGCCGGATCGTCGACCCGGAACTGCGCGCACGGCTGACCCCCGATTACCGGTTGGGCTGCAAGCGTATCCTCATCTCGAGCGATTACTATCCCGCCCTCTGCCGTGACAACGTGCAGGTCGTCACGAGCCCGATCCAACGCGTCGAACCCGCCGCGATCGTCACGCGCGACGGCGTCCGCTACCCGACGGACGTCATCGTGTACGGCACCGGCTTTCGCGCACAGGACGGGCTCGCGCCCGTGCGCATCGTCGGCGAAGGCGGTCGCACCCTCGATGACGCATGGGCGGACGGTATGGAAGCGTTCCTCGGCACGAGCATCGCCGGTTTTCCAAATTTCTTCACGCTCGCCGGTCCGAACACGGGGCTGGGACATAACTCGATGGTGTATATGATCGAGTCGCAAATCGCGTATGTCCTCGATGCGCTGCGTCAGTTACGCAAGCGGCGCGCGCGCGCTCTGGACGTGCTTCCGGACGTACAACGTGCCTTCAATCTCGACTTGCGCGACCGGACGAAGCACACGGTCTGGCAGACGGGATGTCGGAGCTGGTATCTCGACGAGAACGGGCGCAACACGTCGCTTTGGCCCGGCTTTACGTTCGATTTTCGCCGCCACACGCGGCGCATCGACCCCAGCCGTTACACCTGGACCGTCCACTGACCGATACCGCAGACGCCGTTCGATCCGCTGCGGCCCGCATTCGCTCCGGCATCGTACGCACGCCGACCGTGCGCTCGCGCGCGCTCTCGGATGCGATCGGCGGCGACGTCTACCTCAAAATGGAGAACCGTCAAACGACGGGCTCGTATAAAGAACGCGGCGCGCTCAACGCGATGCTGCTGCTGTCGCCCGAGCAGCGCGCTTGCGGCGTCATCACGATGTCCGCGGGCAATCACGGCCAAGCCGTCGCGTATCACGGCACGCGGCTGGGTTTGCGCACGACGGTCGTCATGCCCGAGACGACTCCGTTTCTCAAGGTACGGCGCACGCGCGACTTCGGTGCGGACGTGGTGCTCGTGGGCGAAACGTTCGACGATGCCGCCGAGCACGCGCGTGCGCTCGCGGAGCGAACCGGCGCGACGATCGTGCATCCGTACGACGACGCGCAGGTCATCGCGGGTCAAGCGACCGCGACGCTCGAGTTGCTCGAAGATGCGAAGTGCGACCTCGACGTACTCCTCGTTCCGGTCGGCGGCGGAGGCCTCATTTCCGGTGCGACGCTCGCGGTGCAGGCGCTCGACGTGCAGACGGAGATCGTCGGCGTGCAGTCCGCCTTCTACGCGGGCCTTACGGCAGCACGCGGGGGCGAAGCGGCGCTGGGCGGGCCGACGATCGCCGAAGGTATTGCCGTCAAACGGATCGGCGCGTTGCCGCTCGCGCTCCTTGGCGGGGGCGTGCGCGACGTCATCCTCGTGGACGAGGCCGCGATCGAAACGGCGATCGCACGTCTACTCGAAGATGAGAAACTCGTGTGCGAGGGTGCGGGCGCGGCGGGCGTTGCGGCGCTGCTCGCGCAGCCGGGACGTTTTGCCGGTCGACGGGTCGGCACGTTGCTCTGCGGCGGGAACATCGATCTCGGCATGCTCGCGGCGGTCATCGTGCGCCACCGCATACGCTCGGGACGCGTCGTGCGCATCCGCGTTCACATGGTCGATCGCCCAGGCGAGCTTGCCAGCGTAGCCCTCGCGATCAGCGCCTCGGGCGCAAACGTGCTCGATGTGGCGCACCACCGCGTTCTGGGCAGCATCTCCGCCAAACACGCCGAGCTCGACGTCACGGTCGAAGTCGAGCGGCCGGCCGACTTGCCCGCCATCATGAGCGCGATCGCGCAGCGCGGTTTTGAAGCCCACGTTGTGACGGAATAGCGTTGGGAACGCGTGACGTGGCCCCCAGTCCGGAGTTCTTGGCAGAGAAGGGCGCAAGGGACGTCAAATGCACCTTTGCCCGGAGAGAAGTGAGTCCATGGTCGTCTCCCCACGCCAAGCCGCGCTCGATCGAACGATTGAAGGCCGGCTTCACGCCGTCGATCAGGCGCCCGGCTCGCATCCGCGCATCGCCTACTTCTCCATGGAGATTGCGCTGGAGGCCGGGCTGCCGACGTACAGCGGGGGGCTCGGCGTCCTGGCGGGCGACATGCTGCGTTCTGCGGCCGATCTCGGCTTGCCGCTCGTGGGCGTGACGCTCGTCTACAAGCACGGGTACTTCGTGCAATCGCTCGCAGCGGGCGGCGTGCAGCAGGAGCGAATCGACCCGTGGGATCCGCGCGCGCGCACGCATCAGGTCGAGCGCACGGTCGACGTGACGATCGAGGGGCGCACGGTGCATGTCGGCGCGTGGCTCTTCGATCTCGTCGGGACCACCGGGAGCGTCGTGCCGGTGTATCTGCTCGACACGGATCTTGCGGAGAACGATCCGCAGGATCGGGCGCTCAGCGCCGCGCTCTACGGCGGCGATCATCGCTATCGCCTTGGCCAGGAGATCGTGCTCGGATACGGTGGCTACGCGATGCTCGAAGCGCTCGGACTCATCGAGAGCATCACGACGCTGCATATGAACGAGGGTCACGCCGCGTTTCTGGTCCCGGCCGCAATGGAAGCACGCCTGCACGCACGCGGCAGCGACACCATCACGGGCGAAGACCTCACGAGCAACCGCAAACGCTTCGTCTTTACGACACACACGCCCGTCCCGGCGGGACACGATCGCTTCGACCGCGGGCTGGCAACGGCGCTACTCGGCGAAGCGCGCACGCGGCTAGTCGAACGGCTCGGCGGCGCGCGCGAAGGCAGCGTCAACATGACGCAACTGGCGCTACGCGGATCGCACTACGTCAACGGCGTGGCGATGCGGCATGGCGAGGTCTCGCGCTTCATGTTTCCCGACGACACCGTGCACGCAATTACCAACGGCGTGCACGCCGGGCGCTGGACGTCGCCCCCGTTCGCGACGCTGTTCGATCGTCACATCCCGCAATGGCGCTCCGATAACGGTTACCTGCGCCATGCGGTCGGCATCCCTCTCGAAAACGTAGCGGCCGCGCATCGCGCCGCTAAGGACGATCTCTTCGTCGAGATCAAGCGTCGCACGGGCGTGGACCTCGATCGCTCGCGCTTTACGATCGGCTTCGCGCGTCGCGCGGCGGAATACAAACGCGGCTATCTCGCGTTTTGGGACCTCGAACGTTTACGCGCGATTGCGACGGCGAGCGGACCGCTGCAATTCGTCTTCGCGGGCAAAGCGCACCCGCAGGACAGCGACGGGAAAGCCGTTATTCGGCGTATCTTCGAAGCGGGGGCGGCGCTCGGCGACGACGTGCGCGTCGTGTATCTCGAAAATTATGAAATCGCGCTCGCGCAGCGGCTCGTCGCGGGCGTCGATCTGTGGCTCAACACGCCGCGCCCGCCGCTCGAAGCCTCGGGCACGAGCGGCATGAAAGCGGCCCTCAACGGCGTGCCTAGCCTCTCTACTCTGGACGGCTGGTGGGTCGAAGGCTGCGTCGAGGGGCGCACGGGCTGGGAAATCGAAAACGATCCGTTGCTGTACGGCGATGCCGCCAGCGCTGCCGATGCGGCGAGCCTCTACGACAAGCTCGAAAGGTTCGTCGTACCGCTTTTCTATGGCGACCCCGACGGCTACACGCGCGTCAGGCGCGGCGCGATCGCGCTCAACGCCTCGTATTTCAATACGCAACGCTCCGTCGAACAGTACGCCCGCAGCGCCTACCAGCGTTGAGGCACGAGTACGAGGTCGTGCTCTACGGCTCGCATCGAACGCGTCCGGAGATGAGCGCGGAACTGAGCGCACGCGGCCGCGACGGCTGGCGCGTCGTCTCGGGCAACCGTACGGATGACGGCAGTTGGGCCTTCGTCCTCGAACGCGCTCGCACGTCGACCGTCGACGCGTAACCGGCCGCTACGGCATCCACGACACGCGGCAGGTGCCCGCGGACAAGCCGTCGCCCACGATGATCGGAAAGCGCGAGCCGTGCACGACCGCCGCGTCCTTCCCATGATGGAAGAGGTTGTAGACCGACGTCGCGGCGACGAGCGGAGTGTAGCCCAGGAGGCCCGGTGCGTCGGTACTGCCGGCCGCCACGAAAGCCGCGGACCGGCCATCGTTCCCCGGTGCAAACGAAGCCGGTACGTGCGATCCGTCGGGCATGCGCACGTACCGTGCATCGAGTACGAGATAGCCCGGGCGGCCGTTGCCGCGCGCATGGCCGAGCGTTTCGATGAAGCCCGCGCCGCGCATGCCACGCCGCAGCGGGTGCAGGTGCACGTAAATCGTGTCGAGCGTAACGAACTCGAAACGATCGCCGGGCCGCGCGCGCTTGGAGTCGACCGTGCCCAGCAGCGCGACGTCGACGGTCGGACACTCTTGGAGTTGCGCCCGCGCAGCGCGCCCATGCGATGGTATGTGGCGCGGCGCGGCGCGCGTCGCGTGGCGAGTGCGGTCGTGTTTGCGCGCGGCCACGGGCGTCTGCGCAAGGAGCACCGCGAGCAGGCACGATGTCGCGACGGCAACGAGTGCGCGCATGGTTCACTTCATTCCCGCGCGGCGTACTCGGCAAACGACATGGACTTGTGAAAGCACTCGCGAGCGTCGTGCGCTGGCTCGTCATCATCGCCGCGCTCGGCGCATTCGTCGTCGAAGCGCTCGGGACGCTCCCTGCGCCGACGTTGCCGTTGCTCGCGATCGCCGTGGTCGTGCCGGAACTGGCACCGCGCTCCCTCGTCGTGTGCGTCGCGCTCTTGCTCGCGGTGACGTCGGTTGCTCGCGGCCGGGCGCGGACGCCGGCGCTGGGGTGCGCGGGCTTGGCTTGTGCGCTCGCGCTCGTGCCGCTCGTGGAGTATCCCACGACGAGCGCCTCGGCGGACGCGCAGCTTCGCGCAGTGGACGGCGACCGGCCGGCGCAGGCACCGCTCGCAGTCGCACGGGCGCTCGTCGACGTGACGAACGGCGTGCCCGTCCGGACGCGCGACGGCGCAACGCTCGCGCTCGACGTATACCGCTCGCCGCTGCGCGGCCCGCGCCCGACGGTCGTGACCATTTACGGCGGCGCGTGGATCTTCGGGACGCGCGCCGACACCGCGGAGCTGGACCGCGCGCTCGCCGCGCGTGGTTACACCGTCATCGCGATCGACTACCGGCATGCGCCGCGCTACCACTATCCCGTGCAGCGTGAGGATGTGGCGGACGCGCTCGCGACGATCGCACGCGGCGCCGCGCGGTGGAACGTCGACCCATCGCGCGTCGCGCTCTTCGGACGCAGCGCCGGAGCGGAATTGGCGCTGCTCGCCGCCTACGAACCGGGGCCGCTGCGGATCCGCGCCGTCGTGGCCTACTACGCGCCGACGGACCTCATCGACGGGTATCGTACGCCGCCGGTTCCGGATCCCGCGAACGTGCGGCGCATTCTGCGCACGTACGTCGGCACGCCGCCCGAGGGTCGTCCCGACGCGTATCGAGACGCATCGCCGCTGGCGCACGTGCGAACGGGCTTACCGCCGACGCTGCTGGTCATCGGGTTGCGCGACGCCCTCGTGCGGCCCGCGCAACAACGGGCGCTACGCGACTCGCTTCGCGCGCACGGCGATTCCGTCGCGGCCATCGAGATACCGTGGAGCAATCACGCCTTCGACGCGTTGCCGGGCGGCCTCGCAGGTACGCTTGCGCGCCGCGCGACGGACCGCTTTTTAGCAGCGACGCTGCTTACAACGCAACCTGCGCGACGAGCGGCTCGCCGCGCAGGCCCGCGGCGGCATTAGCGACGCAAAGGCTCGCCATCGCCCTGCGCGTTTCGACCGTCCCCGTCCCGACGTGCGGCGTGATCGTGAACGTCGGCAGCGACAGAAGCGGGTGGTCCGCGCCGATGGGCTCGGGATCGAGCACGTCGACCGCGGCACCGGCGAGGTGCCCGCTCGCAAGCGCATCGTAGAGCGCCCCGGTGTCGACGATCGCGCCACGCGCCGCGTTAACGAGATACGCCCCGCGCTTCATCTTGGCGAGCGCGGCCGCGTCGACGAGCCGGTACGTTTCCACCGAGAGCGGCGCCAGAACGCACAGACAGTCTGCGTTCGCCAAGAGTTCGCCTAGCGGCAGGAACGCGGCGTCCCCCGCGTCGGCGCGCGGATTGCGGTTCGTGTAGGCGATGCGCATGCCGCTGGCGCGCGCGCGCCGTGCGACCGACATGCCGATGGCACCCATTCCGACGATACCGAGCAGTTTGCCGGCGAGGTCGTTGCCCAGCGCGTCCATCCCGCCGGGCCACGCGTTCGCGCGTACATAGCGGTCGCCGGAAAACAGGCGCCGCATCACGCCCAAAATGAGGCCGTAGGTCACGTCTGCCGTCGACTCGACGACGACGCCCGGCGTATGGCCCAGGGGAATGTTCCGTTCGCGCAGCGGCGCGAGATCGATGTTGTCGTAGCCGACCGCGACCGTCGAGACGACCCGCAGCTGCGGCGCGGCGTCGATCACAGCGCGCGTGACCCGAGCGAAGGGATGGCAAAGCAGCGCGTGTTTATCGGCGATAGCACGGCATAGTTCCGCCTCGTCGTCCTGGTGCGGGATGTGTTCGACCGCTACGTCCAGCGCGCGCAGCGGTTCCAGTATAGCCGGCGAACAGTCCCAGGTAATCAACGCCCGAAGTGATTGCAGCATTCCGCGGCCTTCCGGCAGCGCACGCTGCGACCTTGCGCGACGGGGGTTTGCGGGAGTGCGTCCGGAAGCGAAGCGAGCGATGATCCGCTCTGCGACCGACGACCTCCGCATCCGCGCGCTCAAGGAGCTCGTGCCGCCGCGCGCTTTGCTCGACGAGCTGCCCTGCTCCGAACGCGCCGCCGACGTCGTTTCGGCCGCGCGCCGTGCGACGCACGACATCCTGCACGGCGCTGACGACCGGCTCGTCGTGGTCATCGGGCCCTGCTCGATTCACGATCCGGTCGCGGCCCTCGAGTACGCGCGCGGCCTGCGCGACCAGCGCGAGCGGCTCGGCGACGCGCTCGAAATCGTCATGCGCGTGTACTTCGAGAAGCCGCGCACGACGGTCGGTTGGAAGGGGCTCATCAACGATCCGCATCTCGACGGGAGCTTCGCAATCAATTCGGGCTTGCGCGTCGCGCGCGGCCTCTTGCTCGCAATCAACGAACTCGGCTTGCCCGCGGGCTGCGAATTCCTCGATACGATCACGCCTCAGTATATCGCCGACCTCGTTGCGTGGGGCGCGATCGGCGCGCGCACGACCGAGAGCCAAGTCCATCGCGAGCTCGCCTCGGGCCTCTCATGCCCGGTCGGCTTCAAGAACGGAACCGACGGCAACATCAAAATCGCCCTCGACGCCATCGCGGCCGCCAACGGCGTGCACCATTTTCTTTCCGTCACCAAGGAGGGGCGCTCGGCGATCGTCGAGACCACGGGGAACGACGACGCACACCTCATCTTGCGCGGCGGCGCACGACCGAACTTCGACGCCGATTCCGTCGCTGCCGTCATCGCCGCACTGCAGGACGCGGAGATTTCGACGGGGCTCATGATCGACGCGAGTCACGGCAACAGCCGCAAGCAACACGTCAATCAAACATCCGTCGCGGGCGACGTCGCCGCGCAAGTTTCGGCCGGTAACCGGACGATCTGCGGCGTGATGATCGAATCGCACCTCCTCGCCGGGCGTCAGGACCTCGCGCCGGGGGAACCGTTGGTGTACGGGCAGAGCATTACCGATGCGTGCATCGGGTGGCCGGAGTCGGTCGAGGTGCTCGGCGTGCTCGCCCGAGCCGTACGCGCGCGACGCCGCCGATGACGTTCCGTTTCGGACCGCAAGTCGATGTCAGCCGGGCGGCATTCGTGCATCCGAGCGCCCAGCTCTACGGGAAAATGCACGTCGGCGAGGGTGCGTCGATCTGGCCCAACGTCGTCGCGCGCGCGGAAACCCACGACATCGTCATCGGCGCGTACACGAACCTTCAGGACTTCGTGATGGTCCACGTCGGATTCGCCGTGCCGACCATCATCGGAGCTCACTGCTCGATCACGCACCACGTGACGCTTCACGGCTGTACCGTCGGCGACAGCTGTCTGATCGGCATCGGGGCGACGCTGATGGACGGGTCCGTCATAGGTGAAAATTCGATCGTCGCCGGTCACACGATCGTGGGCGAGGGCATCGTCGTGCCGCCGAACTCGATCGTCGCGGGCGTGCCCGGCAAGGTCGTAAAGAGCCGCGACAATTTTGTCGCCAACCGTCTCAACGCGTGGATGTATTATCGCAATGCCCTCGCCTACGTCGCGGGCGAACATCGCGCGTGGGCGGACCCGGCGGTGCTAGCAGAATGTGCGCGCGAGGAAGAGCGCCTGCGCGCCGAACGCGGCGTCAGCGCGTGACGACTGCGTTGACGCGGCTCCTCGGGACGCGCTACCCGCTGCTCAACGCCCCGATGACGCCGCAGGCCGGAGGCGCGCTCGCGCGGGCCGTAAGCGACGCAGGCGCCTTCGGCATGCTCGGCCTCGATGAACTCGACACCGCGGCGAGCGTTGCGGAGCAGGTCGCGCTGCTGCGCGCCGGCGGCGCGGACGTGCGTTTCGGCATCGGGCTCGTGCGCTGGGTGCTCGACGAGCGTCCCGAACTCGTCGAGCTCGCGCTTGCCGCCCGACCGGCGTTCGTTTCGATTTCTTTCGGCGACCCGGCGCCGTACGTCGCGCGCTTTCAGGCCGCGGGCATCCCGGTCGGCGCGCAAGTGCAGTCGCGCACGTGGGCGCAGGCCGCGCTCGCCGCCGGGGTGGATATCCTCATTGCTCAAGGCACCGAAGCCGGCGGTCACACGGGCAGCGTCGGGACGTTGCCGCTCTTGCAGATCGTCCTGGACCTTGCGGGCGACGTGCCGGTCATCGCGGCCGGCGGCATCGCGACGGGTCGGGGCCTGGCGGCGGTGCTCGCCGCGGGTGCCGCGGGCGCCTGGGTCGGCACGCCGTTTCTCGTCGCGCGGGAATCCCGCAGCAACGATGTCGCGCGCGAGCGGCTCATCGCGACCGACGAGACGCAAACGGTCCTCACGAGCGTCTTCGATCGCGTGCAGCACAAAGCGTGGCCGGCGGAGTTTGGCGGCCGGGCACTACGCAACGCCTTCACCGACCGCTACCACCAACGTGAGGACGAACTCACGCCCGATGCGCGGACGCACTTCGAGGCGGCGCGTGCGGGGCAAAATTACGACGTCGCCAATCTCTATGCGGGGCAGACGGTGGGACTCGTCACCGGCGTCGAATCGGCGCGCGACATCGTCGAGCGCATCGTGGGCGTTGCGGACCGGCGTCTCGCGGCGGTAGCGGCGCTGCGCTAGGGACGTTATAAACCGTTACGGGTGTCGCGCGTGCGCGCCTCGGCATCCCGTTCCTCCGGAGCGCCGAACCCGCCGCCGCCCGCGCTTTGAATTTCGACCGTATCGCCGGGTTCGAGCGCGAAGGTGGTTTTGGCCGGCACGGGCTCGCGCTCGCCCGAGCGGATACGGTAATGTTTGCCGACGGCGCCGTCACCGCCGCCGCACGCGCCGCGTGGTGCGACACGATGGCGTTCGGCGAGCAGCGAGACCGTCGCCGTCCCGTTACGTAGCTCGAGACCCCGGATGAGTCCGTTGCCCCCGCGATAGCGGCCGTCGCCTGCAGAACGTTCGGCGAACTCGTAACGCGTCACGCGCAGAGGAAACTCGCGCTCGATCGATTCGATCGGCGTGTTGCGCGTGTTGGTCATGTGCACGTGAATCGCGTCGATGCCGTCGGCATCGGGACGTGCGCCCATGCCGCAGCCGTTGGTTTCGTAGAACGACCACGCACGGCCGCGAGCGTCGATCCCGCCCATGATCACATTGTTCATCGAACCGCCGCTTTGCGCCGGCACGCGCTGGGGAGCGAGCCGGCCGAAGGCGGAGAGGACCAGATCCGCGTTACGCATCGACGTCTCGACGTTGCCGCCGGAGACCGGGGCTGGGCGGCGCGGGTTGAGCACCGTTCCCAGCGGCACGTCGACTGCGATCGGCCGAAACACGCCGTCGTTCATTGGGATCGTCGGATCGGTCAGGGCACGCAAGGCATAGTAGACGCCCGAGAGCGTGACACCGTAGACGGCGTTGAGCGGCATCGGCGTTTGCGGCGACGTTCCGGCGTAATCGAGCGCGACCGCATCGCCGTCCTTACTGAGCCGCAGGTGCAACCGAATCGACGGGTCACCCGTGCGATCCTCGAGCACGTCTTCGAATATCGCTTCGCCGTCGGGCAGCGCACGTAACGCCGCGCGCATGCGTGCTTCACTCGCGTCGATCGCACGCGCGATCGCGGTCTCGAAGGCGACGAGGCCGTACCGTTCGAGCAATTCGTGAACGCGCCGCTCGCCCGTGAGGTTGCCCGCGATCTGCGCGCGTAAGTCGCCGCCGCGCGCCTCGGGCGTGCGTGAGTTCGCCTTGAAGAGTTCGACCGTCGCAGGGAGCACGCGGTCGTGCGCGCAGAGCACCATCGGCGGCGCGATGAAGCCCTCGGAGAACAAATCCATAGCGCCCGGCGGCATGGAACCCGGCGCCGAACCGCCGACATCGGCATGGTGCGCTTTGTTTGCCGCATACGCCACGACCGTGCGCTCGAAAAAGATCGGCCGAATGACGGTCACATCGTTGAGATGCGTGCCGCTCAGATACGGATCGTTGACGACCCACTGGTCGCCTTGCGCCATCGCGCAGTCGTGTTCCGCAATCCACGCGAGCGTGCGGCGTAAACCCCACGGCAGCGAACCTAAGTGGACCGGGATATGTTCGGCCTGCGCGACGAGCCGGCCGGTTCGATCGAATAGCGCGCACGAATGGTCGAGCCGCTCTTTGATGTTTGGGGAATAGGCAGCGTTGCGAATCGCAATGCCCATCTCTTCGCTCGCGTATGTGAGCGAAGAGGCGATGATCGTCGCGGTAATGGGGTTCATGTGCCGTCCGTCAAGATGAGATTGCTCCCGCCGTCGACCCGGGCTTCCCAGCCCGGCGCGACATAGGTGGTGGTATCGTACTGCTCTAGCACGGCGGGGCCGCCGAAGTGGCTGCCGATCGTCAGTTGCGAGCGGTCGTACACCGGGCTCGCAACGAGCGCTTCGCCATTCCATACCGGGCGCGTTTCGATGAACGCCTCGCGGAGCGGCGCGTGCGCGGGCGGTTCGGGGACGCTCGTCAGGGGCGGTTTGGCGGTCAAGCCGAGCGCGATCACGCGGACGGTCACGATCTCGATCGACTCGGTGCGCGCGGCGAAACCGTAGCGCCGTTCGTGCTTGGCGTGGAAGATCTCGCGCGCTTGCACCGCACAGAGGCTGCCGTCGACCGTCAAGTCGAACGATTGGCCGACGTAGCGCAGGTCGACTTCGCGCAGAAAGCGGCGCTCGGCGGCGGCGACTCCTTGTTCCGCTAGCGCGCGATCGCCTTGAGTTTCGAGCGTCGCGAACGCGGCTGCGACGTGCGTCCAGGTCTCCTCGTCCACCGGACGCACCAACGAGCGCGTGAATGCGGAGCGCACGTCGGCTGCGAGCAGACCGTACGCGGAGAAGAGTCCCGGCAGCGCGGGGATGACGATCGAACGTACGCCGATTTCGCGACACACGGCGCAGGCGTGCAACGGACCTCCGCCTCCGAACGCGACGAGCGTAAAGTCGCGCGGATCGTATCCGCGCTCGACCGAGACGATACGTAAGACTTTCGCCATTTCGGTATCGACCAAAGCGAGCACGCCCCCGGCGGCGGCCACGACGTCGCCGCCGAAGTCGTCCGCGACGGTGGCGAGCGCCGCCCGGGCGCGCGCCGCATCGATCGGAAACGTGCCGCCCAAAAGCGCGCGCGGATTGAGCCGCCCGAGGACGATGTTGGCATCGGTCACGGTCGGCCGGTCGCCCTTGCCGTAGGCCGCGGGCCCCGGATCGGCACCCGCCGACAGGGGACCGACGCGCAGCGCACCGGCGGGATCGAGGCCGGCCAGCGTGCCGCCGCCGGCGCTGATCTCCGCCAGATCGATGAAGGGAAACCGCACGGGATAGCCGCTGCCTTGCATCGAGCGTCCGCTGTGAGTCGACCCGGCGGCCTCGAATTCACTTGCGATCTCGGGCACGCCGCCGAAGATCGTCCCGGCTTTGGCGGTCGTGCCGCCCATATCGAAGGAAAGGACGGCTTCGAGACCCAGGCTGCGGCCGAGGTAGGCTGCGGCGATGACGCCGCTCGCCGGGCCACTTTCGATCAGCGAGGCCGGACGGCGCGCCGCCGCCCCGATCGAAGCCATCCCGCCATCGGACCGCATCGTGAAGACCGGTGCCTCGACGCCTTGCGCACGAACGCCCGTGACGAAGCGGTCGAGATAGCCGCGCACGGCCGGCATCAATGCTGCATTGACGACAGCGGTCGAAAAGCGTTCGTACTCGCGGAATTCACGGACCAGTTCGGCGGAACGCGTCACATCGACGCCGGGCAGGCGCGCGGCGATCCGTTGCGCGACCAGCACTTCATGCGCATCGTCCACATCGGCGTGCAGAAAGCCGATGGCGACCGACGTGATCCCGCGCTCGGCGATCGTCGCGATCGCAGCATCGACGTCGCCGAGATCGAGCGCCACCACAACGCTTCCATCCACGTCGCGCCGTTCGCGCACGACGAGGCGATCTTCGCGCCGTGCGAGGGGCGCCGGGCGGCGCACGTGCAGATCGTAGATCGCGCTGCGATTCTGGCGGCCGATTTCGATGACGTCGCGAAAGCCCGCGGTCGTAATGAAGGCGACCCGCGGCAACTCCAGATGCAGTTGGCCCAACAGCGCGTTGGTTGCAATCGTGCTCGCGTGCGCAACGAGCGCGATGCGCTCGGCCTCGCAAAGTTGCGCGAGCAGAGCGGATAGTGCATGCAAGGCGCCTTCTTCGGGCGCGCGCGGTGTGGTCGCCACCTTGAGCCGCACGAGCGTGCCGTCCGCCCGCATGGCGATAAGGTCGGTGAACGTGCCGCCGACATCGATGCCGACGCGCAGGCTAGTCGTCGCTGTCATGTTCCCAAGAAGGCCTCGTAAACGGAAGGCAGAGGGTTTACCGCGCGCCGGTACGGCGTCCCTTAGAGGCGACGCCCTAGCGAACACTCAAGTACCTTCCGCTCACACCACTGTAAGGAACTCGGATGTCGTACGTCTACACGATGCAACGGGTCGGCAAGCTCGTGCCGCCCAAGCGTCAGATCCTCAAGGATATCTCGCTCAGCTTTTACCCCGGCGCAAAGATCGGGATCCTCGGAGTCAACGGCTCGGGCAAGTCGACGATCCTGCGGATCATGGCCGGCGTCGATACCGAGTACGACGGTGAGGCCAAAGCGCAGGCGAACCTCACGATCGGGTACCTCGAACAAGAACCCAAGCTCGATCCCGACAAGACGGTGCGCGAGATCGTCGAGGAAGCGCTGGGCGAACTGCTGGCGGCGCGCAAGCGCCTCGAAGAGGTCTACGCCGCATACGGCGACCCCGATGCCGATTTCGATAAGCTCGCAAACGAACAGGCCAAACTCGAAGCGATCATCTTTGCCGGTGACGGCGACACCCTCGACCAGCAACTCGAGATCGCCGCGGACGCGCTGCGTCTTCCGCCGTGGGACGCGAAAATCGGCCCGCTTTCCGGCGGCGAAAAGCGACGCGTGGCGCTATGCCGGCTGCTGCTTTCCAAACCCGGCATGCTGCTGCTCGACGAGCCCACCAATCACCTCGATGCCGAAAGCGTCGAGTGGCTCGAGAAGTACCTGCAAGCGTTTCCCGGCACCGTCGTGGCCGTGACGCACGATCGCTATTTCCTCGACAACGCCGCGCAGTGGATCCTCGAACTCGATCGCGGCCGCGGCATACCGTTCAAGGGCAACTACAGTTCGTGGCTCGAGCAGAAGCGCGATCGGCTCGCGCAGGAAGAGAAAGAAGAGTCGGCGCGCCAGAAGGCACTCAAAAAAGAACTCGAGTGGGTGCGCTCGGGCACCAAAGCGCAGCAGTCGAAGAACAAGAGCCGCATGGCGCGCTTCGAAGAACTCTCGAGCTACGATTATCAGAAGCGCAATGAGACTCAAGAAATCTTCGTGCCGGTCGCGGAGCGCTTGGGCACGCAGGTCATCGAGTTCAAGGGCGTCAGCAAAAGCTACGGCGATCGCCTCTTGATGGAGGACGTGAGCTTCGTCATTCCGGCGGGTGCCATCGTCGGCATCATCGGGCCCAACGGTGCGGGGAAGTCCACGATGTTCCGGATGCTGACCGGCAAAGAAGAGCCCGATTCGGGCGAGATCACGATCGGACCGTCGGTGAGGCTCGCGGTCGTCGACCAGTCGCGCGAGGCGCTCGACGATACGAAGACCGTTTTCCAAGAAGTCAGCGGCGGGCGCGATTATCTCATGATCGGGAAATTCGAGATGCCCTCGCGCGCCTATTTGGGGCGCTTCAACTTCAAGGGTGCCGATCAGCAAAAACACGTCGGCACCCTCTCCGGCGGCGAACGCGGCCGGCTGCACATGGCGAAGACCTTACTCGCGGGCGCGAACGTCCTGCTGCTCGACGAGCCGTCCAACGATCTCGATGTCGAGACGCTGCGCGCCCTCGAAGACGGCTTGAGCGAATTCGCCGGCACCGTGCTCTGTGTCAGCCACGATCGCTGGTTCCTCGACCGGATCGCAACCCACATGATCGCCTTCGAAGGCGAGTCGAGCGTGTACTTCTTCGACGGAAATTATACGGAATACGAAGCGAACAAACGGATGCGCTTAGGCGAAGAAGCCGCCAAACCGCATCGCATCAAATACAAGCCGTTGTCGATCACCTAGCGGCGCGCGCATGGCGGCTCGGCGTATCTTGACGTTCTTTCTCGCGGCTCTTGCGCTCGCGGCGGGCCTCACCACGGAGTCGCGTGCCGACGGCATCGCCGCATACGAAACCTTCGTGAAGGGCGCGACGCCCCAGCGCGGGCTCTTTACGATTTGGTACAAGGAGGGCAAGGTCTACCTCGAGCTCGCCGCCGCGCAACTCGACCGCGAGTTCGTCCAGACGATCGTGCCGGCCACGGGCGTCGGCGGGCAAGGCGTCGTCTACGGGAACACCGATCATCTGCCGACCGAACTCGTGCGCTTCGAGCGTGCCGGCAACCACGTCGCGATCGTCTGGCCGAGCCCGTACTTCATCGCCCCGCACTCACCGGCCGCCGCGCGCGCGATCGCGGGCAGCTTCGCGCGGTCGATCGTCGGGCTCGCGCCCATTGCCGCAAGCGACGCCAAAACCGGCGCCGTCATCATCGACGCCGCGCCGTTTCTCGAAGACCAACTCAACCTCAAGGCCGTACTCAAAGCCAATCTGCGCGATCAACCCAAAGCCGATGCCTACACGCTCGATAAGGACCGCTCGTATTTCGGTGCGACCAAATCGTTCCCGAAAAACATCGTGCTGCACGCGATGCAGACTTGGAACGCCGAGGACCAGCGCATCGCCGACGTCTTGCCCGACCCACGCCACGTCGGTCTCGACGTCGTATACAACATCGCCACGCCTCCCGGCTCGAGCGACTACAGCCCGCGCTACGCCGACGACCGCGTCGGCATGTACGACGATATCTATCTGACGTACGATAACGATGAGGTCCTCTCGCGCAAATTGCGTTACGTCGTGCGCTGGAATCTGCAGCCGTCGGACCCGACGAAAGCGCTCTCACCCCCCACGCACCCGATGGTGTTTTACCTGAGCAACACCATCCCCGAACGCTATCGGCCCGCGATTCGCTCGGGCGTTTTGAAGTGGAACGCCGCCTTCGAGAAGCTCGGCATCAGCGACGCCCTGATGGTCCGCGATCAGCCCGACGACCCGAATTGGGATCCCGACGATATCCGCTACAACGTCTTGCGCTGGGTGACGGAGTACCACGCGAGCTTCGGCGCGGATTCGCAGACGCTCTACGATCCGCGCACGGGTGAAGAGTTCCGTACCGGCATTCTGATTTCAGCCGACGTTCCATTGCAGGCGCTGCGCGAGTGGACGCACATCGTCGATCCGGTCCGCTACGGCCGCGCGACCGATCCGATGCCACAGAAGTTTCTCGACGACACGTGGCTCGCGGTGATGATGCACGAGACGGGCCACAATCTGGGCCTGCAGCACAATTTCATCGGCTCGCGAGCCTACACGGCAAAAGACCTTCAGGCAAAACCTTTACCGCAACGCACGGTATTGCATCGACGGTCATGGAGTACGCTCCAATCAATCTGTGGCCGCGCGCCTATGCGCAAGGCGATTTCTCGCAGACGACGCTCGGTCCGTACGATTACTATGCGATGAAGTGGGCGTACGGCCGAATCCCGGGGGCCAAAACACCGGAAGACGAGATGCCCACGCTCGCAAAATGGGCGAGTGCCTGGAGCGATCCGACATTCCGCTACGCGTCGGACGAAGACGTCAGCTGGAGCAACGGCCACGCCGCCGACCCGCGCGTCGAGCAGGGTATTCTCACAAACGATCCGATCGCGTGGTGCGCGGTTCAGCTGCGCATGAACCGGGACTTGCTCGGCACGCTCGGCGCGTATTTTCCGCGTCCGGGCGGCGCGTACGAAGAAGAGAGCGACGCGTTCGGCGACGTGATGCGGCGCTATCACGAGTGCGCGGAGATGCCGACGCATTACATCGGCGGTCAGTACGTCTCGCGCGCCCATCGGGGCGATCCGGGTGCGGAGCCGCCGATCGTTCCCGTGCCCTTCGCCGAGCAGCGGCGCGCGTTCGCGCTGCTTGACCGCTATCTCTTCGCGGCAGACGCCTTCCGCTTGTCGCCGCGCATGCTCGCGTCGCTCGGGTACAGCGAATGGGCCGGTTACGGATACCTCGGCTTCGAAGGGTACGGCAATCTGCCGGAGTTCGCCTACGCGCCGCCCGAGCGTCACGATCTGCCCGTCGCGGAGCACATCGCGGCGATGCAGACGGCCGCGATCAAGCAGATGTTTTTGCCGATCGTGCTCGCGCGCATTGCCGCTGCTGCATCGGAAACCACGGCAGGGCGGCCGTTGCATCTCACCGACCTCTTCGATTGGATGCACCGCAGCGTCTTTACGGAACTGCGCGGTCCGGCGCGTTCGACGCCGATCGGGCAGCTGCGCCGGACGCTGCAGCAGCGCTACCTCGATACGCTCGTCAAACTGTACGCGAACCCCGAACCGGGCGCCCCGGACGACGCGCGTTCGCTCGCCCGCGCCGAACTCTTCTCGCTGCAGGCCCAGACGGCGAGCGCGCAGCGCGCCTCCGGTCTCGATCGCGAGACGCGAGCACATCTGGCTTACCTGAACGCGCGCATCGGGGAGGCACTGCATACCGGCCGCCCCGGTCACGCGTGAGCGCGGCCGAACGCACGCATCGCGGCGCCGCGTTCGGCGTTGCCTACGCCGAGCTCGCCGCGCGCGTGGCAGGCCGCACCGGACCGGGCGGGCGGCCCCTATGCGCGTGGTGCGAAAACGAACTCGGACCCCGTCGCCGCGTATGGTGCGCCGACCGCTGCGCGAACGCGTTCTGGGACTCGGCGACGTGGCGCGGGTTACGCGCGCAGGTTGCCAAGCGCGATCGCGGCGTGTGCCGCGTCTGCCGGGTCGATTGCCGCGCGCTACGCCGCACGTACGCGGCCTTAGCGCCGAGCGAACGGGCGGCGTTCGCCCGACGCTACGACGTCCCGAAGCGCCGGGCGCGCAAGACCTGGTGGGATGCGGATCACATCGTCTCGATCGCCGAAGGCGGCCGCAACGAACTCGTCAACTTGCGCACGCTCTGCATCCGCTGCCACAAGGCCGAAACCAAAGGCCTTGCCGGCCGGCGCGCGGTCGCCCGTCGAGCGCGACTGCCGGCGTGGCCGGATCTCCTCGCACGCGCCGCGGCGCTGCTGGACGCTTTGGACTAGGGTTCCTCCGGAGAGCGCGCCCCAACGGTGGCCGCTGCGGCGGCTGCCAAACCACCCGCGGTATAGAGCGCAACCGTCAGGAGCGCCGTGGCGAACGAACGCGCAGTCGTCGACGGCGCGAGACCGAGCGGGCGCGGCAAGAGGACGGCGCCGAGGCCCGCGACGACGCCGAGGCCCGCACCCGTCGCGAAGGACCGCCGGCCGCTACGGCCCGCCACGCCGACGAGTGCGAAGTACGCGGCGTTCGAGACCAGGTCGCCTGCGAGCGTAAGAAGGTAGAGCCGGCGCCCGCGCGGCGCCGGAGCGCCCGCCGCAGTGACGGTTTTTGAGAGCGCCTGCATGCCCAAGAGATCGACGCGCGGCGCATTTGGGACGGCGCGCCGCACCAGCTCGTGCAGGGCATTGGTCGTCACGGCGCCGGCTGCGCCGCAGACGATGGCATCGCGCAGCTTCATCGCTCGGCCGCGTCGCCTGCGCGAACGATTGCGACGTCGCCGCGCGCGATCGCGTTGAGGAGTTCCTCGCGGCACTCATCGCGCGTGCGGGACTCGGCGGTCATGCGCTGCTCGATCCAGGCGTCGGGCGAGGTCGGCGGGCCGCCGGCGACGTCGCGGACGAGCGCATCGCGGTCGAGCGCGACGATACCGGCCGGATCGTCCGAGCGAGGTGCGGTGCGTCCATGGACGCTTCCCTACCCACAAGTAGCACGGTGCCCCGAGCGCGTATGGTCGTGCGATGGAACGATCGGGAGAGGCGCTGCCCGAAGCGGCCGAGCGCCACGCCGTCGCGGGCGATCCCAAGGCCGCGCTCGTCATCGCGCTCGGCCCGCGCGTACCATCAATCGGGCGTACCGTCCGACCAGCTCGAAGCGCTGATGCACGCGGCGGCGCGCGCGCTCGCACTCGAACTGCAGGTCACCGCGCTGCCGACGAGTATCACGGCGGCGATCGGGCCGGCGTATGCGCAGAACGTCGTGCTGTTGCGGCTCGAACCGGGCCAAATCGACTTGCAGCGGCTCGCGTTGCTCAACGGCGTGTACGAGCGCGTCCTGCACGACGTAATCGACACCTCGTACGCCGTGCGCGAGGTGCGCCGCATCGCGGACCTCCGGAGCACCGTCGGGGTGGTGCCGACCATCGCCGCCTACGCCGTGTTGTCCCTCGGCGCCGCGCTGATTCTCGGGGGCGGCCCGCACGAGATTGCGGCCGCGGCGCTCGTCGGGCTCGCGACGGGTGCGCTTGCGGCGCTGGGACGAATCGTCCCGACGGTCAATCGCCTCTTCGAGGTGCTGGCGGCGTTCGCCGCCACCCTCATCGTGACGCTCTATGCCGCGCGCATCCATCCGCTCGCCGTGTACGTCCCCCTCGTTGCGGGCGTCGTTCAGGTCTTGCCTGGCTGCGCTCGCGGCCGCGTTGCACGAACTCGCGTACCGCAATCTCGTCGCCGGAACGGCACGTCTGGGCAGCGTGCTGATGACGATTCTTTCCCTGGGTTGCGGATTCGCGCTCGGGATCGCGCTCGTGGGACCCGGAGCGCTGCACGCAAGCCGCATTCCCGTGGGGCCGACGCCGTGGTTCGCACTTGCGCTCGCGGTGCTCGCGGTCGGGACGGGTATTGCGATTCTGCAGAACGCGCGCATCGTCGATTACCCCCTGGTTTTCGGCTCGTGCGCGACGGCGGAACTCGCCTATCGCTTGACCGCGCTCTTGCCCGCCCATCAAATCGCGTCGTTCGGCGGGGCGTTTGCCGTCGGTCTGCTCGCGACCATCGGCGCGAAGTACGCACGCATCCCGCAGGCCGTACTGCTCATCCCCCGGCCTGCTCATTCTCGTTCCGGGCGCGCTCAGCTACGAAAGCATTCTGTATATCTTGCAAAGCGACGCCGCGGACGCTGCGACCATCGCGGTCACCTCCGTCGTCGCGGCGGTCGAACTCGTCGCGGGGCTGCTGCTCGCGCAACTGTTCTTCACGCCGATCGAGCATCGCCGGCTGGGCGAGCACGCGTGAGAGGTGCACGCATTATCCTGCTCGCGTGCGCGTTCGCTCTCGAGCTGAGCCCGCCCGCACGCGCGTGCGCCGATAGCGATTACACGTTCGTGAGTCCCATGCTATCGGCGTTCTTTGCGCGACCGGTCACGATGCGCGCCGAAGTGCTCTTGCCCGACGATTACGCCGCGCAGCCCCAGCGCCGGTTTGCCGCCATCTACGTCGTGCACGCGTTCGGGGGAGCGTTTCGTCAAACGTACGCGCAGTCGCGCCTCTGGCACGCGGCGATCCGTCGCGCCCGCGAAGATTTCGTGATCGTCTTCTTGGACGCATCGGCTCCCTTCGGCCATAACGAGTTCGCCGATAGCGCGAACGACGGGCCCTGGGGAAGCGCTCTGGTCGAGGAACTGCTGCCCGATTTGGAAGCGCACGTGCGGCTCGATCCGCGCCCGGCCGGACGCTTTGTAACGGGCCACTCCTCGGGCGGCTGGTCGGCGCTGTGGCTGGCGCTCCTCCATCCGCAGATCTTCGGCGGCGCATGGGCCGTCGCGCCGGACCCGCTCGACTTTCACGACTTCCTGGGCATCGATCTCACCGCGGTGCCGCCGCAAAATTTCTACACGACGCCCGATGGCGAGCGACCGTTCCTCCGAGTGCGCGGCCGGGACACCGCGACGCTGCGCGCGTATGTCGCGCGCGAGCGAGCGCGCGGAGGGGGCGGGCAATTCGACTCGTTCGACGCCGTCTTTTCGCCGCGGTCCCAATGGCGCGCCGCAGCCGCTTTTCGACCGGCGAACCGGCGCCATCGATCCGGTGGTCGCTGCGTACTGGGAAGCGCACTACGACATGGGGACCTACGTGCGAGAGCACGGCTCCCTCTTGCGCGAGGCCCTCGTGGGAAAGCTTCACGTCTTCGTCGGTTCGAACGACACGTTCCACCTGGAAACATCCGTGGCGCGTTTCTCCGCTACGCTGCGCGCCGCGGGCTGGGACGCGTCCATCACGCTTGCGCCCGGTCGCGACCACTACTCGATTTTCCGCGAAGACGGCGGTCTCATCGCGCGCATCGTCGCGCAGATGGCGACGCGTAGACGAGCGATGGGCGGGGTAGATCTCGTGCGATGAGCATACCGACGCGCCGTTTGGGCCGTACCGAAGAACGAGTCTCTCTCGTCGGTATGGGCGGCTTTCACCTGGGCCAGTCTCACCTCGCCGATGCGGATGCAATCGCGCTCGTGCACGAGGGTGTCGATCGTGGCATCACCTTTCTCGACAATAGCTGGGATTACAACGCCGGCGTGAGCGAATTACGCATGGGCCGCGCGCTCGCCGTTGGCAACTATCGCGAGCGCGTCTTCCTGATGACGAAGATCGACGGCCGGACCAAAGCCGCCGCCGCGAAGCAGCTCGAGGAGTCACTCGCGCGGCTACTGACCGATCGCATCGACCTCGTGCAATTTCACGAAAACATCCGGCCCGACGATGCCGACCGGATCTTTGCCGAGGGAGGAGCGTTCGAGGCAGTGCTCGCGGCGAAGGCTGACGGGAAGGTACGCTACATCGGCTTTACGGGCCACAAAGATCCGGCGTATCACCTGCACATGATCGAACTCGCACGCCGGCGCAACTTCACCTTCGACACCGTGCAAATGCCGCTCAACGTGATGGACGCGCACTTCCGCAGTTTCGAACGCATGGTGCTGCCGGTCGCACGCGAACTCGACATGGGCGTCCTCGCCATGAAGACCTTCGGGGACAACCACATTCTCAAAACCGGGATTCTCGATCCGATCGACATGTTGCACTATGGCATGAATTTGCCGACGAGCGTGGTCATTACGGGCATCGATTCGCCCCGGGTGCTCGAGCAAGCGGTTCGCGCCGCCGAGACGTTCGCGCCGATGACTCCGGAGCGCGTCGCGGCGCTCCTTGCCAAGACGGCCCCGCTGGCACGCGAGGGCGCGACCGAGCTTTACAAGACGACACGATTCTTCGACAGCACCTTTCAAAACCCGAGCTGGCTCGGGTGAAGGGGTCCGGGCGCTGGCTCTGCGACTAGGGAGGCGGTATACTGCGGCGCATGGGCGTCAAAGCACAGTTTCCAGCCGAGCAGTCCCTAACGGGCGAGTTCACGCGTCAAGGCGATGCTTTCTCACATCGGGTTTCGGTCAAGCCGGGCGCGGTGTTCCCCATAGCGGCCGGGCGCTATCATTTATACGTTTCGCTCGCGTGTCCGTGGGCGCACCGGACGGTCATCGTGCGCGCACTCCAGGGGCTCGAGGATGCGATCGGCATGACGGTCGTCGACCCCATTCGAAACGACGAAGACGGCTGGGCGTTTCGCGAGGGTTCCGGCAACACGGCCGATCCGATCAACGGCTTCGCGTATCTCCGCGACGCGTATCTCGCAACGGACCCGCAGTATCGCGGTCGCGTCACGGTGCCGGTACTTTGGGATAAAGCCACGCACCGCATCGTCTCCAACAACGACGACGACATCATGCGGATGTTCGAGACGGAATTTGCGTCGCTCGCGGCGCACCCGCTCGACCTGTACCCGGCAGCTCATCGTACGGAGATCGCCGCACTCAACGAGACGATCTATCGCGACGTGAACAACGGCGTCTATCGCGCGGGGTTCGCCACGACGCAAGCCGCCTACGAAGCGCCCGTGCGGCGCCTCTTCGCGCGGCTCGACGAACTCGACGCACGCTTGGCATCGAGCCGTTATCTTTTCGGCGCGCAGCCGCTCGAAACGGATTGGCGGCTCTTCGTGACGCTCGTGCGCTTCGATGCCGTCTACGTCGGGCATTTCAAGTGTAATCTGTGCCGGATCGCCGACTACCCGAACCTCTCGGGTTATCTGCGCGATCTGTATCAGATCGAAGGCATTGCCGAAACGGTCAATTTCGATCACATCAAACGGCACTATTATGCAACGCACGACGAGATCAACCCCACGCGCATCGTGCCGCTGGGTCCGCTGCTCGATCTAAGCGCCCCACACGAACGTGAACGGCTGAGCTAACGACGCGATCTCCGGCACAAAGTGAGCCCGGATTCTTGCAAATGGGAACCGGGCGTCGCAGCGACGCGTTGACCGTCCGGAGGATCTTTAATGACGCATTCATTTCTACGACCGCAGCTGCGCTCGCGCCTGACCTCGCTCGTCGCGATCGTCACGCTCGTGGCGATGCTCGTGGGCATCGCGCCTCGGCCCGCGCGCGCCGACAGCACCTCGACGACGGCCGTCCTGCTCGGCGCGGCCGCCGCCGTCGCGGCGACGATCATCTCAAATAACGTCCGCCACAAGCAGCAGCAGGCCAACACGCCCGTCGGCCGCACGCAGGACGGCGGCACGATCCTCGGCGATGGCCGCGTCGTCTATTCCAACGGCGACGTGCTCTACACGGGCACCGGCAACGGTCAGCCGTGCACCTATGACGGCTACGGCGTGCCGTGTACGAATCAGCCGGTGGTGTACTATCCCCGTGGTTACAACGGCGGACGCCACGACCGCGGCAATCACAACGGGTGGTACAAGCACGGCCAGCACCACGATGGAGAGCACGACGACGGCGAGCACAACGACCAGCACGGCGACCACCAAGACTAGCGTCTCCAGTCCGATCCAAAAGCCCGCCGGGTCCGCCCGCCGGGCTTTTTCACGGCCGCTCGCGTGCACGTCGCAGGAACCGGGGCAGGTACCGCGGGGGGGACAGCGCACGAGCTTGGCCGAGCCGGCGCGGCGCTCGTCGGTCGCACGGAAGTCGTGGCCTGCGCGGGCGCACGCATCGAGGTACGCGCGGGTGAAACGCTTCGGCACCATACTTCCGATGCAGCCGTGCTCGCCGACGGTGGGACGGGAAAGCTCGCCGCTACGTGCGGCTTCCCGCCGCATGCTCTGCGGCTGGTCGTGTACCGCGGCGTGCGCACCGACCGCGACCTCGCGCCGGACTACGGGGTGAGGCGGGGAGTGACCCAGGCCACTGCGAAACGCGCGCACATGAAACGGTCGTCCGCGCTTCTATCGCTCTTGGCATTCCCGGCAATCGGTGCACCGGGCGCTGCTGCCGCTAAGACGAATGCACGCCGCAATGCGCCGCCCAAAACCGTGAAGCTCGCCGACGGTCTGTCGTACGTCGATCTCGTCGTGGGCCGCGGTGCGATGCCGAGGGTCGGGCAGACCGTGCGCGTCCACTACACCGGCACGCTGGTCGACGGCAAGAAGTTCGATAGTTCGCGCGACCGCGGCACGCCGTTCGAGTTTCCGCTGGGCCAACACCGGGTCATTGCCGGATGGGATGAGGGCGTCGCAACGATGCGCGTCGGCGGCAGGCGCAAACTCGTCATTCCTGCGGCGCTCGGATATGGCGAGCAGGGCGCCGGCGGCGTCATTCCGCCGGGAGCGACGCTGCTCTTCGATATCGAATTGCTCGGCATCGCCTAACGTGCGCCGCCGCGTCGCCACGGCGCTCGTCTGCGGCGCGCTCGTAACGCTCGGCGGGTGCACGAAGCTCGGCTCGGCGGGTTCGGGCGGCTCGCTGCACCCGTGGACGAAATCCGACACGGTGCGCATCGGCTTTTACGAAGAGCCCGACACGCTCAACCCCGTCATCGGGCAGATGCAGTTTTCATCGGATGTCTTTCAACTCGTTTTCGACGGTTTGATTCGCTTCGACGACCGCGGCCGGCCGGTTCCCGACCTCGCGCGCGAAGTGCCGTCGCTGGCCAACGGCGGCATATCGAAAGATGGGCGCACGCTCACCTATCACCTCATGCCGGCGCGCTGGCACGACGGCGTGCCGCTGACGTCCCACGATGTCGCCTTCACGTGGCGGCAGATCATGAACCCCGCCAACCTCACGCCCACCCGCGTCGGGTATGAGCGCATCGAGCGCATCGAGACGCCCGACGAGCGCACGGTGGTCGTTCGGCTGCGCCGGCCCTACCCGCCGGCTCTCTATCTTTTCAAGAATCTCACTCAGGGCCCAATCGTCCCCGAACACGTGCTCCGCGGAACGGCCTCGCTAAACCGTGTACCCTTTAACAGCGCCCCGATTGGTTCGGGACCGTACGTCTTCGAATCGTGGCAGCACGGCAGCGAGATGCGCTTTCGCGCCAACCACGCGTACTTTCGCGGTGCGCCGAAAATCGAGCACGTGACGATCAAATTCGTTCCCGATCAGAACACGATGCTCTCCGAGCTGCGCACGCACGACATCGATTTGTATGTCGATATTCCGCCCAACGCCGTCGAACGTGTCCGCACGATCGAAGGCTTGCAGATCGGGTCGACCTCGACGCTTCATTGGGAACACCTCAACTTCAACACGAGACGGCCGCCGCTCGATGAGCGCACCGTCCGCCTTGCGCTATGCTACGCGCTCGACGAAGACGCGATCTATCGCAAGATTTATTTGCGTTTTGGACGCGCCGCCCCCACCCATTTCAACCCCGATTTCGGGTGGGGTGATCCCAAGATCCGGTATTACCGGCACAATCCGCGCCGCGCCGCGACGCTGCTCGACGCGGCAGGTTGGCGGCTCGGTCCCGGCGGCGTGCGCCGGCGCAACGGCGTGCCGCTCGCCTTTTCGCTGTCGACCGTTGCCGGCGTCAAGCGGCGCGAGGCAATCGAGGTGCTCTTGCAGAGCGACTGGCGCGCTATCGGCGCGAGCGTCACGATTAAAAATTTCCCAGCCGCAACCCTGTTCGCGCCGGCCGGTGCGGGCGGCATGCTTTCGGCCGGGAAAACCGACGTCGCGCTGTTCACCTGGGCGAATTCGACGCCCGACCCCGACGACGAGACGTATATCTCACCGGACAGCATTCCGCCGCGCGGCCAGAACGATTCGTTTTTTCAGAGCGCCGAGATCGCCGCCGCGCAGCGCGCGGGCCTCGCGACGTACGATGTAGCGGCGCGGCGCCGCGCGTACGCGCGAATCGCGCACGTGCTCATCGACCAAGTGCCCGAATACGTGCTGGACTGGCTGCCGGAGATCGCGGCCTACAACGTCGACCTGCGCGGCGTGCGGCCCGTTCCGGTCGGTTCCGATCTTTGGAATATCGCGCAGTGGAGCTTCCGCTAGCGAGCCGTCGCGTGGACCTCGAGGTGCCCCGTGTCGTTGAGCCGCAGCACGAGCGCGTCGTCGCCCGCGATCCGCACGCTGGAAAGCGACGTGTTTCCGATCGCAAAGAAGAAGTCGCGTGCAGTGCCCAGGAGCGCCGCAAAGTATGCGTTGATCGTGCCCGCGTGCGAGACCAGAGCGACGTGCGAGCCCGGATGGGCGCGCGCGGCGTCGCCGACGGCTTGCGCGATGCGCGCGCGCACGTCGGCTGCAGGTTCGGCATCCGCGACGCTCGCCCACGACCCGTCGCGCAACGCTATTTGGGCAAGCGACGCCAGGCGCGAGCGGATCGCCGTCGCGCGTTCGTGATGTTCTAGCGTGCTCGGCAGCGACTCGTCGCCGAGGCCAATCTCGCGCAAGCGCTCATCGGTCGTCACCGCAAGTCCGCTCGCGGTCGCAATACCGGCCGCCGTTTCGTAGGCGCGCCGGGTCGGACTCGACAGGACGGCGCTGAGCTGAAGCGAGCCGGCAAGCCGGCGCGCCAAAGCGCCTGCCTGGGCCAGACCCTTCGCATTGAGGCCTAGGTCGTCGTAACCGGCCGCGCCGCGAAACACGGTCCCGTCGTCCGGCAGCGCGTCGCCGTGGCGAATGAGGTGCACGATGGTTCGCAGCTGGGCGCTCATGCCGCGCCAGTTGGCTAAGCGACAGCGCTCGCCTCGCGCATCGATGCCATGTCCCAGGCCATAGCGTTGGCACACCTGCCGGTTACGCTGCGAGCATGATGTCAACGGCTTCTGCAACGCTCTTCGACCGGCCGGCGCCCGCGTTCGAAACGCGGCTCGTACGCTTCGCTCGCGAGGTCGCCAAACGCCATCGTGGCCGGCCCGCGGACGTCGGCGCCCTCGTGCAGGCGCTGCAGGCGTACCATCGGGCGTGGGCCCTTTTCGACCGGGTGCCCGTGCTCGACGCCGCCGCGATCGGTATCGCCGTCTCGGAATATCAGCGCGCGCGCTGCCCCGGTCGCCGGATCGCGGCGTGAGCGGGACTCTCCAACTGAACCGCTGCGCCGCGTCGCACGTTGTATCGGGGACATGACAACTCGCCGCTCCTGGAGCGCGCTCGGCGCGCTGCTCGCCCTCCCCCTGGCGCTCGCCATATCGATGCCGCGGCCCGTTGGCGCCACCCCTGCCGCCGTCGTCGCGCCGGACTTCGGGCCGCACCGCGCGACCGCGGTGCTCGCCGGCGGGTGCTTCTGGGGTCTGGAAGATGTCTTCGCCAAGCTGCGCGGTGTTTCCGACGTCGTGGTGGGTTATAGCGGTGGCGCGCACGAGACGGCCGACTATACCTCGGTGAGCACCGGGCGCACGGGTCATGCGGAATCGGTTTCGATCCACTACGACCCGGCTCGCATCTCGTACGCGCGGCTGCTCGACGTGTTCTTTTCGGTCGCCCACGATCCGACGCAGGTCGACCGTCAGGGTCCCGACGACGGGCCCCAATACCGCTCGGCGATTTTCTACGCAAATGCCGGCCAGAAACGCGAGGCCCTGGCCGCGATCGCCCGGCTCACGGCGCGCAAGTCGTTCGCCAAACCCATCGCGACGCAACTGATCCCGTTAGCGGCCTTCTACGCTGCCGAGCCCTACCATCAGCACTTTGCCGAGCGCAATCCGAGCTATCCCTACATCGTCTTCGTCGATGCCCCGAAGGTCGCGCTTCTGCGCGAACGTTTCCCGCAGCTGGTACGCACGGACGCGCGTTAGTCCACGCTTTCCTTTCCGGTGCCCCCGTGCAATTGCGCGTCGATCGCCGCAGCACACTGCGGGTGGCCGCACTCGCACCGAACGTTTTGCGGATCGCGGCCGGCGGGTGAGGCGCAATACGGGGAGCACGTCGCCTCGTCGAACGTTACCTCGCAAAGACACGCAAGATGCTCGCAGCGTTGAGTCGCTCGATCTACCATGGGTCTCGCGTTCCCGCGGGTAGGGGCGTCCAAACGACGGAGACGCGCGGATAGGGCGGCGCCGGGGTAACGGAGCCGCCGGGCGTTTCGCGAAGGCGCTCGCACATGTCGCTCGCCGAGTACCCCGGTTTTCCGCTGCTCGGTGAGGACGTCCGCGCGCTCCTGTTGCGCGTGGAAAGCGGCGAGGATTCTGCCCGGCCGGCGTTGCTCGAGAAGGTGTCCGACGTCCTCAACGTCTTCATCGGGCTCGACCTCCTGCAATACGTTTTCATGCCCGCCCCCGAAGACGACGGCTCCGAACCCGTCCCCATCGACCTGATCGTGCCGTCGACGCCGGAAGCAGCGATCGCCTGGTTCTCGGTAGACGAGGCGGGCTACGACGAATTTCGGGACGCCGTGACCCTTTTCGGCGACATTGCCGACGTCCTCAACCCGCCGATCGTCCTGGATGTCGACGACGATGACGATTAGCGGTATACTCGTGGCGTATGACGTTTAGCAAGACGGTGCGGTCATAGCCCGCCGCGGTTCTTTTACCAGCACCCCCCGCAAGGTGACCGAGGAGCCCTCAAAAGAGGCGCCGCTCGAGCTCTTCGGGACGATCAAGCAGGTTTTCCCGAGCACGACCTTTGCGGTCGAGCTCGAAAACGGGCAGACGATCCTCGCCCACATCGCAGGCCGGCTGCGCCGGCATCGCATCAAGATCTTGCCGGGCGATCGCGTGGACCTCGAAATGTCGCCGTACGACCTGACCAAGGGTCGCATCGTGTACCGCTATCGCGCGGGCGAGGCACGCCGTTCCTAAAGCGTGACGCGGCGTCCTATCGGGAGAAACGCCGAGTCCCCGCATGGAAGCCCTCGTCTGTGTCGAAGGACCTCCTGCATACGTCTAGTTTATAGTGTCTTGCGCGGTGACCGAGTCTCTCGGCCGGGCGCTGGCGTAACCAAAACGGGAACGAGTGCGCGCTATGTCGCGTGATCCTGAACTGCGGACGACGTCCGTGAACCTGCCGGTCGACCTTTTCCACCGCGTGCGTAACCTGGCTTTCCACGAAGACCTCAGCACCTCATCGATCGTCGAGCAGGCGCTGCTCGAGTTCCTCGGCGATCTTCCCGAAGCGGAAGTGGCTCGGGTGCTGCATTCGCGAGGCGCGACGCTGCGCCGCAACTAAGCCTCGCGCCGAGCCCCGCACGTCTCGGCTCGCTACTCCACTGCGGCCGGGTCGCCCGACGCGTCCTCGATTTCGACGATGATTTCGGCGCCGTGCAAGACTTCCCGGACTTTTTCGCCGCCCTGAGCGACCGGATCGTTGACGATGGCATAGTGCGTGTGACCGTGGCCGTGGCCAGGGTCGGCATGCAGGGTTCCGGCGAGGACGCGGCCGTCGGCGAGCGTCGCCCGGATCGCTTTGCCGACATAGGTCTGGACTTCGTCGTCCGTCATCGATTCATGCTTTCTGTGCGGAAGTGCGGGATGAGAGCCATTTAGGTTACGACGGCTCGTCGGCCTCGTGTCTGGCGTAGGATTTCGCATCGAAGTACCACTCGGGCAGGGTTTTCGGGAAGGCGATGTCGCGAAAAGTGTAATTGATCGTCGACCCGTCGCCCGTGTAGCCGTCGCCGACCACACCGTGAATATCGGTGACGATGGGAAAACCTTGAAGCGAGGACATCCCGATGGTGAACGTCACCCCGTAGACGTCCGAGGTTCCCAAGATAAAGAGCTTGTCGGTCGCGACGAGCTTGCGCATTTCGAGGGTTTTGCGATCGACCCACAATTCGCGCAGGCGATTGCGGTCGGGGTCGCGCGTCGGCGAGATCTTGAGGTGCAGTTGGTCGCCTTCGGTTGCGACCGTGTCTACGCGGTAGTCGAACTCGCCCGTTACCGTCACTACACCGATGGTCGGAAGCTGTGGGGCGCCGGGTTCGGGCGTCGGGACGAACGAGATCGGGCGCGGCCGCAGGGGTGCCGGTTCGAAAACGTCGGCCGTCGGCGGACCGGGGTCGCGACTTTCGTTGAAGGCGGGACGATCGAACGTCATCGCACCGCGATTGATGTCGCGGAACACGCGGCGCGTCAGCGCGGCGCGGTCGAGATTACGCACCCAGTATTTCGTCTTGTAGCTCTCCGCATAATCGGGATAGCCTTGGTCCGTGAGCTGCTTGCGCTCGAGCGTGTAAGTCACGAAGCTCGGGGGCGGCCGGTGCGAACGGAACTTCGCGCGAATCATGCCGAGAAGCCGCGCGGGACTCGCCGACGCGACCGCGCCGGCTGCGGGCGAAGGCGCAGCGACCGGCGTGGCCCCCGGCGCCGCAAGCGCCGCGGCGAAGAGAAGGACGAGCATGGGCCGAGCTTCGCGCGAGGCGGCCTCCGGGCCCGTCATGCTTGCCGAGCGAGGCGGGATGGCCCGGCGTTGCTCGGAAAAGCGCCGCGATGCCCGAGCTTGCCGCGTTGATCTTCGACTTCGACGGCACGATTGCCGAAACCGAACGCGACGGTCATCGCGTGGCGTATAATGCTGCCTTCGCCGACGCCCGTGCGGGGTGGCGATGGGACGTCCCGACCTACGGCACTTTGCTTGCAGTCGCCGGGGGCAAGGAGCGGCTTGCGCAGTTCATCGCACGCGAACGCCCCGATCTCGCGCACGACGAACGTGCGACGCTCGTCGCGCTGCTGCACGAAAGCAAACGCCGCCACTTCGACCGTCTCGCTGACGATTTGCCGCTGCGTCCCGGCATCATGCGGCTCGTTGCCGAAGCGCGCGCTGCGCGCGTGCGTTGCGCCATCGCTACGACGGCATCACCGAGCGGAGTTGCTGCGCTGTTGCGTCGCGATTCGACGTTCGCACGGGCCTTCGACGTCATCGTCGCAGGCGATGCCGTGCCGCAGAAGAAGCCCGCCCCGGACATCTACGCGCTCGCCCTCGAGCGCCTCGGCATCGCAGCTGACGCTGCGCTCGCCTTCGAGGATTCGGCGGTCGGACTGCGTGCGGCGCGAGCTGCAGGTCTCGTGACGACCGTGACGCCGAGCATGTACACCGGCGACGAACGTTTCGACGGCGCCGCAGCCGTCATCGCGCATCTCGGCGAGCCCGGCGACGCAGCGGAGGTGAGCAGCGGTCCGCCGCCGGCTCGCGGCTACGTCGATCTCACGTACGCGCGTGAGCTGCTGCGCACCGCGGCGACGTCTGCACCGCCAAACCGGCTGCCGACGGGTTAGGGTGTGGCGGGCGGTCGCGGGCTTGGGCGCGCCCGGCGCTTCATCGCGCCACATCCGCATTGCGGTTCGCTCGCCGGCGGCCAAGGGAATCTGACCGTCCGCATCCGCTCGGACTCGTCGAATCGCCTCGCGGTGCGGCCACCGTCGCCGCGGCTCTTCGGCGGCTGGGTACACACGCGTCTATGATCGCCGTCGCACTCGCCATTGCGCTCGCCTCAGATGCCGCGCTGCCGGCGGCGCGTCAGGCGCGCCAACGTCAGCACGTTCACGACCTCGCGCCCGTCGATGAATACTTCGGGCGTTTACGAATGAGCGCGCTCGCAATGCGCATGCGCATCGGCGCGCTGGGCCGGCGGTACCACGCGCGCACCGCAAGCGATGACGATCTCGTCCACGATGCCAGGGACGTCGAAGCCGCATTACGCCTCTGGAACGACTGGTATCCGCGCGACACCTGGCTCCCTCCGACGGCTTTTCATCTGGCCCAGCTGTATGCCGCGATTCAAACGCCCGCCGCCCGGATCCGCGCGCGTGAGACGTTCCGATACGTCGCCGACACCTATCCGAATACGGATTACGGCCGGCGAGCCCGGTTGCGTTTGGCGCAGGGCTTCGGACCACTGCGCGCTGAGACGCCCGTCGTGGCGAACCCCCGGGAAGGTTGCCGTCCTGCATGTCGGCGGTGCTCCCGCCAAGCGTGCACGAATTATTCCGGTCGCTGTATGGAACCCGCAAGTTACGGGAAGACTACGCGCATGGACACGTTTTCGGAAGGCAACGACCTCGATCAGAGTGGCGACGACCGCCACGTCATCGCAACCTATCTTAGCGACATGTTGGCGCTCGAACGCCACATCGCGCAGCCGGTGGAATCGCAGCTCAAGTCCGGCGACCATCAAACCTACGGCGACGCGATCCGCATCATCGAGCGGCTCAAGGGCGTCACGGATAACCATATCAGCGCCCTGGAGGCCCAGCTGCAAGCGTCCGGCGGGCACGGCGGCAGTCCGATCAAATCGGCGTGGTCGGCGCTGCTCGGCGGCGGCGCCGCCGCGATCAATCAGATGCGCAAGACGAAAGTCTCCAAAAGTCTGCGCGACGACTATACGGCGCTGGGCCTCACGGCGATCAGCTACACGATGCTCAATGCCACGGCACTGGGTCTGGGAGACCAGACGACGGCGGCACTCGCGAAGCGTCACCTCGACGATATTACGCCGATCATCGTCGAGATCAGCAAGGCCATGCCGACGGTCGTCCTGCAAGAACTGCGCGACGACGGCGAAAAAGTGACCATCTCGGCGGCGCAGATGTCCGAGCAGCAGACCGGCGAGAGCTGGAGCGCTTCGAAAACGAACGCCTAGCACTTCTCATGCCTCGGTTCGAGGTGTCTGCGGCGGCAGGTTACCGCTGCGGACGGCTCAGGCATGTCCTGTAGCAGGTGTAACGCGTGGACATGCTTCGCTTCTCCGGTCTGGGCCGCTCGTACGGTGCGCGACAGATCTTCAGCGACCTCGACGGTGCGCTGCAAGACGGCGATAAAATCGGACTCGTCGGCCCGAACGGTGCCGGCAAGTCGTCCCTCGTGCGCCTGCTGGCAGAGCTCGACGAACTCGATGGCGGGACACTCGTGCACGCGAAGGAGATGCGGCTGGGATATCTCAGTCAAGCCGCGAGCGCCGACGATGCCGCGACTTTGCGCGTGATCCTCGAGCGCGCTTTCGCCCGCATGCATGCGGAAGAGGCGCGCGTGCGCGAACTCGAGGCCGCCCTGTCGCAGGCGTCCCATGCCGGCGATGCCGCCCGCGAGAGCCGGCTCATGCACGAGTACGGCGAGGCACGCGAGGTGTTCGACCGGCACGGCGGTGAGGGCAACGAACGCGTGATGCGGGCGATGCTCGGCGACTTCGGTTTCGCGGAATCGGACCTCGACCAGCCGCCGAGCGCGTTTTCCGGCGGACAGCGCACGCGTGCGGCGCTCGCGCGAATGCTGCTCGAGGAGCCCGATTACCTCATCCTCGACGAGCCGACCAATCATCTCGATATCGAAACCGTACGGTGGCTCGAAGACTTCCTCGTCGCCGATCCGCGCGCGACGCTGGTCGTCTCACACGACCGCTACTTCCTCGATCGCGTCGTCAATCGCATTTGGGAGCTCGACGGCGGAGCCTTGGAGCAGTACGACGTCCCGCAGGGCCGCGCATACGCGGCCTACGTCGCGGAAAAAGCCGCCCGCCGCGAGCAGGCCGAGCGCGACTACACGCGCTTCCGCGATGAAGAAAAGCGGCGCAAGGCCGTCGTGGCCGAACTGCGCACGCACGGCTCGCACAATTATTCGCACGTGCGCAGCCGCGAGAAGCAGCTTGCGAAACTCGAACGGGTCGAAGCCCCAAAGAGCTCGCAGCGCCATATCTCCGTGAAGCTCGAGGCCGCGCGGCGTGCGACGACTGGGCTCGCGCTCAAGGCCCGCGATCTGCGCGTCGCGTACGCGCGGCCGCTGTTCGACGACTTGACCTTCGCGATCGCACGCGGCGAACGGCTCGCCGTCGTCGGTTCGAACGGTGCGGGAAAATCCACGCTGCTCAGCGTTCTGGCGGGGCGGCGTGCGCCCGACCGCGGTGCGGTACGCATCATGCCCGGCGTGACGAGCGCCTACTTCTCACAAGATTCCGCCGACGATCTGCCCGCGGGAACGAGCGCCGTCGATGCAGTGCTGGTCGGCGCGGCGGTCACGCCCGAGGAAGCGCGCGCGTTGCTCGGGCGCCTCGGGCTGGGCGGCGAAGCGGGTGACAAACCCGTCGAGGCGTTTTCCGGCGGCGAACGTCGCCGCATCATGCTCGCGCGTCTCATGGCTCGCTCGGCGGATCTCCTCTTCCTGGACGAACCGACAAACGACCTCGACATCCCCAGCCGCGAGGCGCTCGAAGCGGTGCTTGCGGGTTACGGCGGCGCGATGGTCGTCGTGTCACACGATCGCTACCTGCTGCAACGCCTCGCCGAGCGCGTGCTGTGGCTGCACGATGGGACCGCGACGATGATCGAGGGCGACTACGAGGCCTTCGAGGCGCAGATGCGCGCGGGCGTCGCGCCACAGGCGAAGCAGCCCAAGCCGCCGTCCGGGCCCGCGCCGGCAGTCGTCGAGCGCGAGGACACCAAGCGCCGCGAGCGGCGCGCGCGCGAGCTTGCCGCCGCGGAGCGCGAGGTCGCGCGGCTCGACGAAAAACGCGCCGCGCTCGAGCGTGAATTTGCCGACCCCACGCTGTACGAAGACCGCGAACGCGTTGGGGCGCTCGAAGCCGAACTCGCGCTCGCGCGCGATGCCGTCGATGCGGCGTTCGCGCGCTGGGAGGCGCTCGCGGAGTCGGAACCCGTTCCCGCGTGAGCGGTGCGGGCGCGCGCATGATTCGCGCCAACGGCATCGCGTTCGAGGTCTTCGAAGCCGGGACGGGCGACCGGCTCGCGCTGCTCTTGCACGGATTTCCGGAACACGCGATCTCTTGGCACAAGCAGATCGGGACCCTCGTCGGCCTTGGCTACCGCGTCTGGGCCCCCAATCAACGCGGCTACGGCCGCACGACGCGCCCGCAGCGCGTCGCCGACTATCGGATGTCGCACCTCGTTGCCGATGTGGCGGCGCTCATCGACGCTTCAGGCGCGCGGGCGGTCACGCTCGTCGGACACGATTGGGGTGCGGCCGTCGCGTGGTTCTTCGCAATGCGGGCGCTCCGGCCGCTGGAACGCCTAGTGATCCTCAACGTCCCGCATCCGGCCCTTTTTCTCGACGTCCTGGGCCGATCGTGGCGACAAAAAATTCGGTCGTGGTACGTGCTCGCCTTTCAAATTCCGGGCCTGGCGGAACGCGTGCTCGGGGCAGATGACGGGCGCGCGCTCGTGCGGCTGTTGCGGCAGAGCGCGTGCGAACCCCAGTGCTTCTCGGCGGAGGAACTCGAGACGTACCGCGCGCAGGCAGCCGAGCCCGGCGCGCTCGCCGCCATGCTCGCTTGGTATCGCGCGGGCGCGCGCGGCGGCATGGCCGAGCAGCTGGCGCTCGGAATGCCGCCGATCACCGTTCCGACGCTCGTGATTTGGGGCGAAGCGGACGTCGCGCTCGGCAAAGAAACGACCTACGGCACGGAGCGCTACGCGCCGGGCGTGCGCATCGCCTATCTGCCCGGCGTCTCGCACTGGGTCGCGCAAGAGGCGCCCCGGCGCGTCAACGAACTGCTCACCGCGTTCTTAGGCTAGGCTGCCGTGCCGCCCGATCCCGTCAACGCGACGCCGGTGCCTCACGGCGCACGCGCTCGGAAGAAACGATCGTCCCGCCCTCTTCGATTGCCGGAGGTAACGCATCGACCGCGCGCAGTGAAAGATACCCGAACGCGACTTTGGCGGCAATATCGACGATCGCAACGATGACGGTTTCGGTCGCGCTCGAAATCGCGCGTACGCCCTCTTCACCGAGGACCCACTCGAGCGGATACACGATCCACAAGATCGTGAGCACTCTCGCTAGACGGACATACACGGTTTCGCGGCCCCGTGCGCGCGCCTCAGCGCGAATCGGGCCCCAGAGGATCGCGAGCACGGCGCTGAAGCCCCCGCACGAAAAAACGAACCACAGCCAGCGAGAGTGGTCGACCGAGAGCGCCCCCGCGAGGCCCGTGAGGATCATGTACACGTCCGATGCGAGCATCGCGTACACGAGGGTGCGATTGACGGAAATTGCCGTCATGCCGATCGTGGCTAAGCCCAGCAGCAGCAGCGGCGTGGTGATCGCCCAGTCGATGTAGCGAGCATAATAGATCGAGTGTCCGTCGGAGAGCGTGACGTGAGTCTGTCCGATCGACATTGCAAAGTACGCGGTCGCGGCCACGAGTACGATGAGGAAGCTCGTGAGATAGTGATGCCGATCTTCGGCCCGTGCGCGAAAACTCACGAACAAAAAGAGCGCCGCGCCCAGCGCCATTGCAGCGGTGCCGATCCAAAGGAACAGCGGTTCTAGCGACATGATGGAGGCGACTTTCCGAGGTGCTCGCGGGCGAGAATCCCGCTCGCCCGTGGCGGACGCGGTCCGGGCGGGAATCTCACGCGCATGGTCCTCTCCGCACCCTCTGACGACGTCGCACCGCACCTCTATCCCGATGCCGGCGGATGACCGCTGCGACCGCTCGCCGGGCTACCCCGCGCGCGGGTCTTGTATTGGACATGAGAACGGCGGGTCAGTCCGGCGACGGACCGCGCGTTGCGGTCGTCTCGGACACGCACGTCCCGCGTTTCGCGAAGCATCTACCCTGCGCGATCGAACGGCTCGTCGCACAGCGCCCGACGCACGTGCTGCACTGCGGCGACGTCACCGAGCTCGGGGCGCTTGCGCCGCTGATCGAACTCGCGCCGTTCGACGCGGTCGCGGGCAATAACGATGGGCCCGAGCTCGTCGAGCGGTACGGACGGCGCAAGATCGTCGAAATTGCGGGTACGCGCATCGGCCTCGTGCACGGCGACGGCACGCGCGGAACGACGCGCGACCGCGCGCTCGCAGCGTTCGCCCGCGACGCCGTCAATATCATCGCGTTCGGTCACAGTCACGTGCCGTCGTGTACGCGTCAGGGCGGACTCTGGATCGTCAACCCCGGATCGCCGACCGACAAGCGACGGGAGCCGCAGTACAGTTTCGCGATGCTCGGGTGGTCGGGCGGCACGTGCGTGCCGCGCCTGGTATTCTTCTCGTAGTCACGCTCGCGCGCTCGATGACAGGAAGCGCTGCGGCCGCGCCGCAACGAACATCGCACGATGACCACCTGCTGGGGGCGAGTACCGCGCATCGCGTCGATCCGGCGCTGGACCTTCGTTGCCGCGAGCCTGGTCGCGTTGGTTACGGCAAGTATCGCCCCCGTCGCGGCGAACGACGGTCGCGCCGCCGTTGCGAAACGCGCGCCGAAATTTGTGCTCGAGACGCCGTCGGGCGGCGTGTTGACACTGCACGATTTCGCCGGAAAGCCGCTCGTGCTCAACGTGTTTGCGTCGTGGTGTCCTCCCTGCCGCCACGAGCTTCCGTTGCTCGCGGCAAGCGCGCGGCGCATGGCACCGCGGGTCGCTTTTCTCGGGGTGGACGAACAGGAAGCGACCGAAATCGCGCTCGGCTTTGCGAAATCTATGCATCTGCCGTTCGCCGTCGCGATAGACCGCGGACAATTTGCGGCGTCGTACGGCGCGATGTCCCTGCCGATGACCGTGTTCGTCGACGCTCACGGAATCGTTCGCGCGATCCAGCACGGCGCGATCGACGCTCCGACGCTCGCCCGAGACCTCGCGCGCATTACCGCCGCGACCCCGGCAGAACGGACCTGACGCGTCGCGACGACGTGGTGCGCCCGCAGCCGGACCGTATGGGTGCTACAACGTGGCCTGAAAAAACGTAAAGCGCGCTTCCTGCGCGGAGTTGAGCGCCGCCACGCCGGCGGGGACCAAGAGTGCTCCGGCGATGAGGTGCCCGCGCAGGTCCGCCCGGACGCCTTCGATCGTCCGGTCGTTGAAGCCGCCGGACGTCACGAGAAAAGTTGCCCAATCCGCCAGCGCGTTATCACAGACGAAGAACGACGCGCCGCGCGCGACGAGGCCCGCGAAGTCGCTTGCGAACGGGTGCACGCCTGCGGTCGGGGAACTCAGGGTGTCGCCGCGCCGCTTGAGGTTTTCAACGAGCCGGTACGACCTCCACATCGCGTCGCCAAGGCCTAAGACGACGCCGAGGCCGTAGAAGACGGCGGCCACGTGCATGACGCCGGGCCCCTCGCCCATCGCGACTTCGTATGCGTCCATCGAATGCTTCAGGTAACCGACGATGCTGCCGTCGGCGACGCGATTGACCGCCATGACTTGACGATGCTTTGCCGGACGCGCAAAGCGGCCGTTGATGGCGGCAAAATCGTAGACCGCCGCTTGCGGGCCGGCGGCGGCCGGCGCAGCGGCGGCAGCCGGCAACGCGGCGATGGCCGCGCCGGAAGCAATGAACGCACGCCGTGAAGACATGCACGCTTCTTCACGCGGGTAGCCGCCGGTCCTGTCCACGGCTTAACGTAGGCGAGATTCACACCTACGCCCGGGAGCCATCCTTCAGTAATTCCCGTTACCTGCCGGGGAAGACGATATAGCTATTTTTAGTGATCGCGCACGACGAGCTGTGCCCGTCGGTTTCCACGTCCCGGCAAGAGCGCGAAAACCCGCCCCCCAAGGGCTCCGTCGCGGCTGGGGCCTCCACAACATTACCAGCTTTCTTGTCTGACACCTCGAAGACGCGCTAAGCGTTCGAGGAGAAAGACGAGGAACCCGATGATCCAGAACGTCACTCGCGTGACGACCAAGAATCCCGCCGAGAAGCTGTCGCGCAAGCGGCTCACCGTATTGCAACTCGCCGAACAGTTGGGGAACGTCTCTGAGGCTTGCCGACGAGGCGGCCTCGATCGCACGAGCTTCTACGAGTGGAAGCGGCGGTTTCAAACGCACGGACTCAACGGCCTCAAGGACATGCCGCCGATCGCGCGTGACCATCCGCTCACGACGCCGCGGGAGGTTGTCGAGAAGTTGATCGACTTGGCGCTTTCCAACCCCATGTGGGGCTGCGTGCGCCTGAGCGACGAGCTGCGCTTGCGAGGCATGACGCTGAGCTCGCGGACGATTCAGAAGCGACTTGTCATTAATGCCGACGGCGGCAGCGCCATGACCGCGAAAAGCACGCTACAACTTTTCACCGATCTCGGTGTAATCAAGAGCCGCTCGCGTCCGCATGTCTCCAACGACTACCCGTACAGCGAAGCGCAGTTTAAGACGTTGAAGTACAGCTCAAGCTTCCCCACCTACTTTGCAAACATCGAACAGGCGCGAGAGTATATGCGTGACTTTATCGCCTGGTACAACAACGATGACCACCACGCCGGCCTAGCGCTCGTCACACCGTTCGACGTTCACTTCGGCCGGGCCGAGCAACGCCTCGCTGATCGAAACGCAACGCTCGCCGATGCTGCCGCGCCAAGCGCCGGCGCTCGCGCTGGTAACGGCACGCTCAAATTGAACCCGTAGCGGCATTCTCAAATTGAACCCTTGGAGGGGTTAGGCGTTCTTCGCCGCCTTCCCGCGGGTGCGAAGCCGGTGACTTTGGCCGGTAAAAGCAAAG
>JAABUQ010000581.1_pt1 | contig 85664 bp, 80 predicted proteins | sample 5560001 | NCBI WGS metagenome assembly JAABUQ01 (sample SAMN10711888, study PRJNA513371) | rock metagenome | isolation source: Antarctica rocks | place: Antarctica: Victoria Land, Finger Mt nord | collected 2015-12-18 | reverse complement strand
CCTGTCTGAAAGTGCCCACCTATGCCCTCGACCAAAATAAGTTCTACGACGCCAAAGCGATCCGCTATCCCTTGTGGCCGCCGTTTCCCAAAGGCATTTCTGACAAGTTCCGCAAGACCCGCTACGGGCACGCTATTCTTGTTGGCGGTCTGATGTGCAAAGTGCCAGAAGCTGAGGAACGGGTGAAGAGCTTGCCAGCCCTCACGCAAAAGCGCATCTTTGCCGAAGTGAACCGCCTGGCGCGGCGTCGAAGGGGAAGGCCGATCAAGCTGTTTGAAGGCCCCCAGATGAACCAGGGGCCATAACAAGGCACAAAGAACCCGACCCATGTGAGCCAACACACAGGTCGGTGTTGGGTAACTCTCTCCTGTTCATCAGGTCTCGTGCATTGTGAGCGTGGGACCTGACAAATCAATCAACAAGGAGCTACATACAGATGATAACACACGTGCAGATCACGTCACACGGCGGGAGCCCGTCTCCTGTCCTATATTCCCTCCTGAGATACCAACGGCTTTTGCGTGGTTGGACACAACAAGATGTCGCCAACGAACTGTACAAGCTCTGTGCTGCTGATGGGAGACCCGAAGCGGGGATTTGTGCCGATACCGTCAGCCGTTGGGAAACTGCCAATAGGAAACCCTCTCTGTTCTATCAAAAGTACCTCTGCCAATTATACGGCCTGACTGCTGATCGTCTGGGCCTTCTCGACGGAAGGGAGGGCAGCCATGAACGGTAGAACAGGGCTGGCGCTCATTCTCCTGGCGGTCCTGGGCTGTGTGCTCTACAGCATGATGCAGACGCAGCCTGCATCCGTCAACGCATCCCTTCCGCTCAGCGCGGTTCGTCAGCAGCACCGAGCATCGTCATCCATCGCCCCACTTGGGCACCTTGTCGGACCTCCTAGCATCACGGGAGCCTCCATTGACCAGGTGCTTGCCGCCGCTCATTCTCCGGCGGTTGGCATTGGCGAGACCATGTACACCCTCAGTGTGCAGTTTCACCTCGACGACGCCTACGCGCTGGCCTTCTTTCACCATGAGTCCAGTTACGGCAAGTACGGGATGGCGGCAAGCACGCACAGTCTGGGCAACATCCGCTGTACGGCTGGCTCTGCCTGTGACCCAAGCGGCGGCTATCGGGCCTATCCCTCCTGGGCCGCGGGTGCTGCCGATTGGTACACCCTCATGCGAGAGGTCTACCTCGCTCATGGCCTGGATACGGTTCAGAAAATCATTCCCGTCTACGCACCCAACGCCGACCACAACAATGAAGCGGCCTACATCAGCAGTGTGCTCAACGACGTTGCCAGCTATCGGCGAGGGGAGGTCTAGACATGGCAAACTTCCACTTCTCCCCCTTACCCTACAGTCGCTTAACAGGGACCGAGCGCAAGCAGGACGGACAGACGGTCTACACCTACACGGTCTCCGTTAGTGATGAACTGCCCCCGATCACGCTCACCTTGACGGTCTCAGCAGCACCTTCGGTTGAGGCTCAGGCCCACTTTGACCACGCATCACCACAGCAGCAGAGGGAGGGAGGAACGTCATGCCTAAGCTCCATAGAGAGATGCCATTGACAACCGAACAGCAGTACCGCCAGGACGCCATGCAGCAGAGCATGGTGATCTCCGATGAACAGAAGAATGCACTTGTGCATCGTGCGCGTGCAGGTGACGAAGCAGCCCGTGAGGAGATCATTCTGAGCTTTGTACGCTATTGTGCCGCCCTCGCCGCCAGGTACACACGGACATATGCCTGGGCCTCTCCTCGCATTGAATACCTTGACCTGGCTCAGATGGGAATGCTCACCGTGATACAAACGCTGGATCGAGCGTTGCAACAGGAGAAACCCTTTCTCTACCTGGTGGTCACTGTTCGCAACGAGATCAGTGACTACTGCCTCTCTCATACCAGCCTGATTACCACGCCGGAGGTGCATACCCCTGATCGGCCTTTCTTCCCTCGCAAAGAAGTGGTGAGCCTAGACACCCCGATCAGTGAGGACGGGCCGGACACGGTGGGTGATCTGCTGGCTGCACCGACGCCCACCGAGGGTGACGACCCCCAGGAGAAGTACCGTCGGCTCTATGAGGCCGTGGAACGACTTCCTGAGAAGCGCCGACACATCGTCAAACGGCATTGGGGGCTGCAATGCGCTCCGGAATCGCTCAATGCCATTGGGAGACGTTCCGGGGCGTACACTCAGCACAGCCGCGCCCTTGCCACACTGCGTCAGCAGTTAGAGGGAGTGTACGCCTATGCCTAACGAACAGAGAGAAACGCATCAAGTAGCCGCCCTGATCGAACTGCAAGCACACCCGTCGTGGGTGTGCTGGCGGCGTGAAGAGCGCAAGGGCAAGATCACCAAAGTTCCCTACACCCCGCGTACCGGATACCACGCCAAGTCTGATGACCCCACGACCTGGACCAACTACGACCAGGCTCTTGAGGCGTGGCAGCAGCACCCTGAGCAGTACGACGGGATCGGCTACATGTTTCATGGGGCTGTGACAGGTATCGACCTGGACCATTGCATTGATGAACACGGGCGGGTGGATGCGTGGGCGCAAGCCTACCTTGACGCCCTTACCAGCTATAGCGAGAAGTCGCCCAATGATGAAGGTATCCATGTGCTGGTACGGGGTGCTCTTCCTGGCAAGGGAACGCGGCGACTCCTACCAGGGCAACGACACCCAGAGGCGGCCATTGAGATGTACTGTGAAAAGCGGTACTTCACCGTCACGGGGAAGCACCTGGCAGGCACACCGCAGACCTTAGAGGCGCGACAAGAGGCGCTCAATGCGATCTACACCACGATCATCAACGCACACGAGCAGGTGTTGGGGAACAAAGCAGACCAGGGGGGCGCTCCGCTCCTCACCGTTGGGCAAGAGACGGAGCTAGAGAGCTTGCCCCACACAGACCAACGCACACGCCTCGACGAGGATACGGAACTGCTGCGACGAGCGGGAGCAGCTGCCAACGGGCGCAAGTTTACCGACCTGTACACGCATGGCACGCATGGCAGCACGTCAGCATCAGAGGCCGATCTTGCCTTATGTACCATGCTAGCCTTCTGGACGGGCAAGGATGCGACGCGTATAGATCGCCTCTTTCGCACCAGTGCCCTGTACCGCGACAAGTGGGATGAGCAGCGCGGCGAGACGACCTATGGCGGCTTGACCATTGCCAAAGCGATCAGCTGGTGCAATGTGGTGTTCAACCCACGTCATTCCAAGCAACAACTCGAGCAGGACATTGAGCACCTCTTAGCGCGGATTGCCGACCAACGCCGCGTGTTGGGCACCGTGCCAGCCAGGGGACGCAAGCCCGCTCAACTCATCCCCAAAGAGGTGCCCACGCACAAGGTGCTCGCCTACCTCGATATGAATGAATACGGTGATGCCCTCTTCTTTGCCGAGGTGTTTGCAGACCAGGTGCTCTATGACCACAGCGAGAAGGATTGGTACTTGTGGAACGGGCACGCCTGGAAGAAGGACGCGACGGGCAAGGTTCGCCAACTGGTCGCCGGAGTGCTCGGTTCGCTCTACTTGCGGGCCGCGGCCGATCTGAACACCGAGCAGGTTAACGTGGAGCAGCAGATGCAACGGCTCCAGAGTGCAGGGACCAAAGAGACCGACTCCCCGTTGGGCATCCTCAAAGACAAGAACAAGGCTCTGGCTTCTCAGATGAGTGAGCTACGCGGGAGAGCCAAAGCCTTACGCAGCGCGAAACGCAACGCCAGCGTCTTGACCTTCATGCAGTCGGAAATGGGCATCACCTCCGACCTGTGGGACCGTGACCCGTGGGCGCTTGCGGTGCCCAACGGGGTGATCGACTTGCATACTGGAACGCGTCGAGATGGAGACCCAGGCGACTACATCCGCACGGTGTGTCCAACGGAATGGACGAGCCTGGACGCCTCCTGCCCTCGCTTTGAGCACTTCTTAGCCGAGGTGTTTGAAGACAAGCAGGACCGTGAGGCCATCACGGCCTTTCTGCATCGCTTATTGGGCTACGGCATCACGGGCTCGACGCAAGATCACATCTTTCCGATCCTCTATGGCGAAGAGGGCCGCAATGGGAAAGATACGTTACTTGGCACCCTGGCGGATGTGCTCGGCCCGATAGCGGGCGCGATCAGTAACGATGTGTTCATTGCGCAGGACAAAATGAAGGCCGGAGGAACTGCCACGCCGCACCTGTGCGATCTGCAAGGCAAACGCCTGGTGTGGGGCAGTGAGACCAGGCAAGGCGATAAGCTCAATGTCGCCCTCATCAAACAACTTTCCGGCGGCGGGGAGATTGCAACGCGGCCCCTGTATGCCAAAGACTACTACACCTTCAAGCCCACCCATAAGCTGCTGCTGATGACCAACTACAAGCCGCATGTGGACGCCAAAGACAAGGCGGCGTGGGAACGGGTGTACTTGATCGACTTTGGCATGAGGTTTGTAGACCGCCCCCGCGTTGCCAACGAGCGCCAGAAGGATGCAACGCTTTCAGGCAAGCTCAAAGAGGAGCGCAGCGGCATTCTCGCGTGGTTAGTGCGGGGGTGCCTGGCCTGGCAACAACAAGGGCTCGCGGTACCGGAGTCGGTACGCCTGGCAACCAGCAAGTACCGTGATGAGGAAGATCGCGTGTTGCTCTTCATCCAAGAGTGTTGCTATGTGGCCCCTGATGCATGGGTCAAAGCGCGTGATCTCTACAGTGCCTATGCCAAGTGGATGGAAGCCAGTAACTTGGGGCAAGGCATGAATATTCGACTGTTTGGCGAAGACATGAGCAAACGGTTTGAGAAGGGACGCACCAACGCCGGAAACATCTACCAGGGCATTGGCTTACTCACCTGCGATTTTGCGCGTGTAGGGTCTGTGTATAGTGAGTCGTCACCCTACACACCCCATGAAACCGCATCAGAAGCCACTCCACAATCTATTGATGAGGCTATCAGTGTAGGGTGTGTAGGGTGTTTTCCTAAAGTACCTATAAATGAACAAACACCCCCCTCTATAGAGGGAAGAAATGGGTTTTACCCTACACACTATACACGCAACTCATCCGTGACTCTCTCTCCCACCGCATCAGAAGCCCACGCAGAGCCAGTGTATAGTGAGTCGTCACCCTACACGGACCCTACACTAGAAGCTGTACAACACACGTGTGCGACGGTATGGGAGAAACCTCAGAAAGTGGCTCACAGCGCGGATGCAACCCGATTTAGCGCGGGCTGTTGGTGGTGTGAACGATGCGAGGCGCAACGCCTCTTGATGGATGTTGGCACTCTCTTATTCTACCCCGAACTACGACTGACGCACTACCGCATTCCTATCGGACGCCAGGCATGGCTCCGCTTTGCACAAGAGGCCGGAGACACACGCGTACAACAAGCCCTAGAGGTGGCACAGCAGATACAGCAGACTAGAAAGGGAGGCTCCCATGAGTAGACGCAAGGCAGATGTACCAGAGTCAGCACCCACGCCGATCTTGCTTCTGACAGTTCCCCAGGTTGCAGAAGCTCTAGGGCTGGGCCTAACGAAAGTCTATGACCTGATTAACTATGAGGGCCTCCCCTATGTACCCTTTGGGGACTTGAAGCGGGTGCATGTGGACTCCCTGCGAGAATGGGTCAAACAGCGCGAACAATGCAACCTTGCCTGGAATGATAGCAGACCTGATGATTCGACAAACGGACATAGAGAGAAACGAACGCGTACAATGACCGAGAAAGGGCCTATCTCAATCAAGACCTATGAGAGACCCACGAAGGCAAAACAAGCCGCCTCTCGTCCATCTGGATGCGTTGTTGTGAAAGGATAGAGAGATTATGGTAAGGAAGAAGAAAACAGGACGACGAGGCAGAGGCGAGGGTGCGCTCTACCAGCGCAAAGACAGACGGTGGAGCGGCAGTATTGAGATTGAGGGGCAAGGGAAGCGTAAACGCAAGTACTTCTATGGTGAGACCAAACAGGAAGTACAAGATAAGGTGAATACGGCTCTTTATGAGCAAAAGCAGGGGAAGCTTGCAACGGGACCCCAACAGACTGTAGAACAGTACTTAGAAGATTGGCTAGAGAACGTGCATAAACATAAAATCCGTGATAGTAGCTACGCTGTTTATCGCCAACTCCTCAATAATCATGTTCTCCCAGCGTTCGGCCATGTCAAGTTACAAAAGCTTACTACGCGTCATATAGACACTTTATACGTCAGCAAGCTAAAAGAAGGATATGCTTCTGAGACTATTAGAGCAATCCATAGAATGCTTCATGCAGCATTTGATGATGCTGTACGGTGGAAACGCATTTCTTCAAATGTCTGTGACGACGTGAAACCACCTAGACCAGAACAGCACGAAACACAGACGCTTACTAAAGAGCAATCAAAACAATTGCTAGAGGCCGATAAGGAACATCGGCTAAGGGCCTTGCTTACACTAGCGTTAGCCACAGGAATGAGACGCGGTGAGTTGCTGGGTCTAGAATGGCGAGATATTGATTTTGAGGAGAGGAGCTTGTATATCCAACGAACCATTAATCGCATCGGAAAAAAGGGAATTGTTGTGTCTGAACCCAAAACTGTGAAGAGTAAAAGCAAGATCATGTTACCTCAGTTTGCTATTGATGCCCTTCAGTCGCATCGTGAGCAGCAAGAGGAAAAGCGAAAAGAGGCTGGAAAAGCTTGGTATGAGAATGATCTTGTATTCCCTAACAGCATCGGAAAGTTTCTGGAGCCTGGTCGTCTTCATATCTGGTTTAAAAAACTGCTTAAAGAGGCTGGGCTACCAGATATGCGTTTTCATGATCTAAGGCACAGTGCAGCGACGATCTTACTCGGCATGGGGGTACATCCGAAGCTGGTACAGGAATTGCTTAGACACAGTAACATATCAATGACAATGGATAGATATTCCCATGTTTTACCGTCAATGCAACGAAAAATGATGGATGACTTTGATGATTTCTTTGGAGAGTTATAACAGTTTTGGGGCCATTTAGACCCCCTATGGCTGTCTAAATGGCTGTCAAACGCCACTTTAAGCAAAGGTAGGAGTAGCTAAAGCCAGGCGTGGAGAAGCTTTGGAGGGAATACTTTTAGAAAGGATAAGATACCATGTTCGTACAGTACATGGAAATGCCCTGTTTTTCACACTAAGGCAATTTGAAAGTCGCTGATAGGTCTTGAGGAGGCTAGAGCACCCGCAAGGGGTCCTAGCGTCCTTTTGTGCTTCAGCAGATCAGTCGCTGCGTTGGGTTGTGGAGAATGAGTGGTCTGAAGTGACCCACAAGGGGTCGCACTACTTTCCGAACTGATAATGGAGACGCGATGATTTTCCAAATAGAAAATCATCGCGTCTCCATCTTCATAGGTATTACTTTATAGGCGGTGCGTTCCGTGATAAGAGAATGAAAACGACACCGAAGGAGATGCACGTCTCCACTACTCCTCTCACCTCTCTAGACATAGGCTGTACAGCCACTGATACCATTGACGCCGCCACATGCCCGCGCCTTGACTGTTGGAGCATAGACCATAGCGGAGAAGGCGTAGTTGAATTTGCCACTGGAAAAGGTGTAGGTCAGTCCGTCGATGCGCTGGACTCTGGCAACAAGATTGGCAGGGCCAACTTTGCTCGTCGTGCGTGCCCAATTGGTTCCACAGGTGGGAGAATAGCGCAGTTCGACGTACGAGTTGCTGAAGACAGCCGTCTGCACGGTATACGCACCAGTTTCGCAGCCTGTCGTCGCAGGGCTTTTCCCATTGCATCCATTGCCTGAGCACGTGACTTTAGCGCTGCTCTGCTGGCTGATACGCGCAGCGGCAGGACCTCCACTAGCTTCATGCGCAGCGGCGCTGTGGCTCGCGCTGTGGCTCCGCATCGAGGTACTGGCAAAGGCCGTACTCGATGCGGCGAAGGCCGTTGCCCCAAACAGAACGACTAGAAGGGCGGTTGAGAAAAGGAACAGTCGGATACGTTGCATGAGTTTTCCTCCTTGAAGGAGCAGTTGAATAGACGGTACAACAACTGAACAACAATGGTCGGCATTCAATCCTCCTTACCACATCACAGTGGTCATTTGGACTCTCCCGAGTCCTTCACAGCAATCCTTCTTGCAAAGTCGACTATGTGACGGGAACAGAAGATTGCCCTCACCTTCTATTGATATATCAAGTATAACAAAAGATTAACAGTTTTTCTGTGAACTATCTCACAATTCCGTATTTTGCTGAATAATACGAAATAACATCTTTTTGAGAGAGCCGCGTTATAGCAACCTCACTCTATGTAATGCAGAGAAAAGCTGAAGCGTCTCGCTCAACACGATAAACTCCTTTGTGACTTTTAGCATATCCTGGTTCTCCTGTAGAATCGGTGCTCCACCATCTCGGCTCTGCAAGTCTCTCAAAAAGAGAAGGAACATTAATTTCTGAATGTTCGCATATAAAACCCTATATTCATACAAATCTCTATTGACGTGTGCGTTAATTCTGGTATACTTGTCAATAAGAAAATATGTTCTAAAACCATAGAATGGAGGACGCGATGGGAACCGCGCAGATGAAAAAGCAGTCCTTACCTATCGAACACGATGTCGAGGACAATGATGCCCTGTACCAGACTCGAATGCCTACCAGCGCACGACGTTACAACAGGCCGCCCCAGCCCATACAGTCTCCACAACCTAAGCAGATAACGCGGTCTACGCGCTCCATGCCAGCCGTACCATCTGCGCAGCCCAGGTCTTCTACACCATCCTCGCAGCTCAAGAAGCAGTCAGTAGTACATACCACCGATGACGACTATGATGTAGATGTACAGGAAGACCCTATCACACAAGGTACGCTTGTTCAGCGTCGGCGTTCTAGCATCAGTCCTCGCAATAGCAATGGTGTGGCTTCGGATGCGGTCGCTCCCAACACGGAAGCCTTGCCCCACCAGAGGCGTTTTCCTCTCGTACCCGTACTGATAGGCGCGGTCGTGACAATCCTACTTGTTATGGCGTTGACCGCGTTTAGCTCATGGTGGCGTGGCTACCAGGATGATCTGCACTACGGTCGTCCCCGCACCTCTCAAATTGACGCAGTGGTAGGACAAGGAGACAGCCAGGCGAACCCGACCCATTTTATCTTTTTAAACCTGCGTCGACATGTGCAAATCATTGAGATACCTGGAGGCGACGCCTCAAAGACACGTATCTTCGTCGGCCCCGTTCTCTTTGGCGATGGACAAGACCTCACGCCCGTAACAGGCGAGACGAGAGACGTAAACGGAGATGGTAAACCTGACTTAGTAGTGCATATCGGGGACCAACAGATCGTCTATCTGAACGACGGAACAACATTCCACCTGCAGTGACCCGCGTATACTATCTTTCTGCTCTGTCCTCCATTCAGAACATGTAGGGGGTCTAATCCATTACCCCCTCGTTCGGCCTGTAATTGGCAATGAGGGCGTAATGTATCTGTTACGAGGAGACCTGGTTGTTGGGCAAAAGCAACTCAACGACAACGACATCGCGCCACACACCATCAAGTTGTCCATGCTTTTCATACACGCCAACCTCGCGAAAGCCAAGTGAGCGAATCAGGGCACGGCTGGCAGCATTCTCGACAAACACCCGCGACACCAACTTCCAGAAGCCCGCGCTCTCGGCTTCCTTTATCAGCCCTTCAAGGGTCAGACGACCCGCACCATGTCCGCGCCATGCGCGCTGAACGTAGACCGAGCATTCGGCAATGCCAGCGTAACACTGGCGGGGACGGTAAACACTTGTGGACGCGAAGGCAATAACCTGCTGATCTGCTTTGAGAACCACGACGGGATGAACTCCGTCAAACCAGTGCTCGATCTCTTCTGGTGTGCGCAGACGAGTCTCGAACGTCGCCACACGGTCCTGAATGCCCTGATTGTAAATTGTCGCAATGGCAACTGCATCGGCTGGAGTCGCCAGTCGCACATGCATTTATTTACTCCTTCCCTGGAGAGCGTCATGGGTGCGTGTGAACCAAAAACTTGCTTACCGGGTTCTCAAGCAAAGAACTGCTGCACCTGTACAGGAAAGTTTGGTACTACCTGCGAAGGTAGTGTATCCTCTCCGCTAAAAACACCAGCCGAATGGTATTCTCCGTTCTCCAATATCAGCACTTCGATGGTATGAGCGGCAGGATCAACAATCCAATATTCTTTCACGCCAGCAGCAGCATAGGCAACATACTTTCGATGTAGATCATGCACGACTGTACGAGGAGAAGATACCTCGATGACAAGCTCAGGAGCACCAACTACACGTGAGGGTGTAAATTTGCTACTACTTTCTTTCAAAAGAACGAATACATCAGGTTGAACGACTGTGTTTGGAGCTAATTCAACATCAAATGGTGCAGAGTAGACGCGCCCAAGTCCGACAAATTGAACATGTATTGTCAAATACGTAACAAGTAAATTGACGGCTCCTTGATGGAAGCCGCTAGGGGAAGGAGGGGCCATATAAAGCACTCCATCTACAATTTCGTATCGTTGCCCATCATCCGGGAGAGTCGCGTAGTGGTCATAAGTCCAATGACCTTGTCTGGGACCCGGCACGTTGTCAGCAGGAGTGACTACCGTTTGTCTATTGGAGATAGTTGTCATATCAGCCCTGCCTTTCGTCTCTCTTGGGGGAAGACAATGTCTTTTTAGTATTCTCGTTTAAGTATACCATTGTTAGGGATTAGAGTGAACACGTTATTTGTTATCACTATCGAAGTAATTATTATGGTGACGATAGATAGGCCAATACGACATGGCTGGCTCCCCGTAAGCCGATTGGCTCTGGTAGTTTGTCCTGTCACATGCTAAAATTCAATACAAACTTCATGTATTCTTGATTATTTGGCATACACGCCAGGAGATACCGAGTCATGCAAAGACAAACAGGAACAGCACAGGTAAAGCGTAATTTCCCAGAGATGCTTAAAGGCGGAGTCATCTGCGATGTAGTGAATGCGGAACAAGCACGCATTGCAGAGGAAGCAGGAGCATCCGCAGTGATGGCACTGGAGCGTGTGCCAGCCGATATTCGTGTTCAAGGCGGGGTCGCACGTATGAGTGATCCTGAACTTATCATTCAAATTAAAGAGGCTGTCACTATTCCCGTCATGGCGAAGTGCCGTATTGGTCACTTTGTCGAGGCCGAAATTCTTCAAGCTATCGGTGTAGACTGCATCGACGAGTCAGAGGTGTTGACACCAGCCGATGAACATTTCCATGTTAACAAGCATCTGTTCTCAGTACCTTTTGTATGTGGTGCTCGCAATCTCGGTGAAGCACTTCGTCGTATTGGTGAAGGTGCGGCTATGATACGCACGAAAGGAGAGGCTGGCTCTGGTGATGTTGTAGAGGCGGTGCGTCATATGCGTACTATTATGGATGGTATTCGCCGTTTACAAATGCTACCAGAAGAAGAACTAATGACCGAGGCTAAGAATCTCGGTGCACCTTATGAGATAGTCAAGGAAGTTGCACAAACTGGTAAGCTCCCCGTTGTCAACTTCTCAGCTGGTGGTATCGCCACTCCCGCCGATGCTGCTTTAATGATGCGTCTAGGGGCGGAAGGTGTCTTCGTTGGCTCCGGCATCTTCAAGTCAACTGAGCCGCTTAAACGGGCAAAAGCGATTGTCCGCGCCACTACCCACTACCAGGACCCGGAGATCATTGCGGAGGTATCGCGTAACCTGGGTGAGCCTATGTTTGGTGTGAGTGTAGCCAAGTTGCCCGAAAATGAGTTGATGGCGAAACGCGGCTGGTAGGTCCGTTTGATCTGGCTGGTCAGGTAGGTTTACAATGTCCAACCCAAAGCTACGCGTAGGCGTATTAGCATTACAGGGTGATTTCGAGGCTCACCTCAAAGCACTTCATATGGCAGCCTCGCAACTGGGAGTCGAAATAGACGGCATTGCCGTCCGACTCCCCAAGCATCTTGACGAAATTGATGGTATAATTATACCAGGTGGTGAGAGTACAACCATCGGAAAACTGATGGTAGAGTATGGCCTGGATACGGTGTTGAGACAGAAAATCCAGGAAGGGGTTCCCTTCTGGGGAACATGTGCGGGCTTAATTTTATTAGCGAAAGAGACGGATAACGCGCTTATGGGCCAGCCGCTGTTGGCCTCTATGGACATTCGCGTCCGTCGCAATGCATTTGGTAGTCAGCGGGAGAGTTTTGAGACAGACCTGTCGGTGCCAGCATTAGGAGAAGCACCATTCCATGCATTCTTTATTCGAGGACCAGCCGTTGAGTCGGTCGGACCAGAGGTAGAGGTGCTAGGAACGCTCGACGATGGTTCTATCGTCGCCGTCCGAGAAGGGACACTGCTGGGCACGGCGTTTCACCCGGAGGTTGCATTAACCGAAGGTCGGCGAGACCCACGTTTTCATCACTACTTTCTCCGCATAGTACAGAGCGTCATCTCGTAGGGGCCTAATTTATTACGCCCATGTAGCGCAATTGATTGCGCGGCCCCACACGACGCGGGAGCACTGATGATAAGACCGGTACTATACGTTGATTTGCCGGGAATCATCTACGCCATTGATCGCCGTGCTCGCAGCAAACAACACGAGTTCGCGCAGTTCGTGTGCTGGCTAGAGCCGGTGGAGGACTATCTAACCCCGTCACCTATCCTAAGAAATATCCTTCCCCTCAATCCTGCATCACGCACGTGGATCTGTGAAGACCACTGGCGTATTCTTGGCTTCGCCCAGATGCGTGAGCGACCATCACGCAACGCCTGGGATATGTCCTATTTAGCCTCTATGGTGCAGCGCAGCGTTTCTAGCGAGGAAGTGTTAACGGCATTGCTGGAATACACGTTGGAGATGGCGGCAACTCATGGCATTCTTCGTATTTTTGCAAAGGTTGAGGACGAGATACCGGAGCTAGGCATGTTCCAACGCTCGGGGTTTCAACGTTATGCCCGTGAACTGACCTACGTCTACCAGCCAGGGTTAACGAGCGTGCAGAACGAGCCTCCTCTACCATCGCTGCGGCGCTGGAATCGCCACTACGTGTGGGGATTGCACCAGCTTTACCGTTCTGTCACTCCACAACGGGTGCAGATGGCAGAGCTGCTAGAGAACAGCGAAGAATATGCAAAGCTTCACGTCGGCTCACAGCGTCTCTTCTCTAACGGGAATGAGAATTACGTGTGTGATGTAGGCGTTCGTTTAGGAGCATGGTTGCGGCTCTGTCGAGGTCAAGGCTCGGCACCGCACCGACTCTTTCTGATGGTGCATCCTGAGCATACCGATCTTGCCGAACCGCTTCTGCGCTTTGGTATCCGGCGGCTTCAGGAAGTTGCTGTACGCCCGATCTATTGTATGGTGAGGGAGTACGACTCTTTTGTCATCACCGCTCTGCGCAATAGTGGATTTGAGCAGATATCTACCAAGGACCTGCTCGTTCGGCACATGGCATTACTAGCCATGCGTCCGAGCGCAGTCCCCCTGCTAGAGCAACGAGCGGCCTATGGCTTGAAGGGCCTGGGGACGGTCAATTCGCGCCAAAAAATTACAAGGCTACAGTCCAGGGCACCCGCAAGGAATGCCCCTCCCATATGACGTACGACCCTTGACCCGTGTATGGGAGGGGCATCCCTTGCGGGTGCCCTGGCAATCTAAGAGAGGATGAATAAACTGCCTATGCAACATGTGATCACTGACGATCTGAAGGCTCTGCTGGCTGCCCTTCCGCCGAGCATCCACGAAGCGGTCAATCGGCTCGACAATCGAGGCGACCTGCTGGAGATCGTAATGGACCTCGGACGTTTACCCGAAGGCCGATTCCCAGAAGGGGAGGTGATCCTTAGCCCTGAGCCCGTGACTTCTGCTGACCTGGACTATGTGGTTGAGCGTATTGGTGAATTTGGTGACGACAACCGCGCCGGTATTGAGCGAACTTTGCATCGTATCAGCGCTATGCGAAACCGAAAGGGAAAAATAGTCGGCCTGACATGCCGTATTGGTCGAGCGGTGCTTGGCAGTATTGCCCTGATCCGTGATATTGTCGAACAGGGTCAATCCATTCTAATTCTTGGTCGTCCAGGTGTGGGTAAAACCACCCTGTTGCGTGAAATAGCTCGCGTCCTCGCGGACGAGGCCAACAAACGTGTTGTAGTCGTTGATACCTCTAATGAGATTGCTGGCGATGGCGACATTCCTCATTCCGGTATTGGTCGTGCGCGACGTATGCAGGTCGCTCGTACAGCAGAGCAGCACGCAGTGATGATCGAGGCGGTCGAAAATCATATGCCACAGGTGATCGTGATCGACGAGATCGGCACGGAATTAGAGGCAGCAGCAGCCCGTACCATCGCGGAACGCGGTGTACAGCTTGTCGCCACAGCTCACGGTAACTCGCTTGGCAACCTGCTGGTCAATCCGACACTCTCTGATCTGGTGGGTGGTATCCAGACCGTGACCCTCGGCGACGAGGAGGCACGCCGCCGCCATACTCAGAAGACGATCCTTGAGCGCAAGGCCCCGCCAACCTTCGATGTGGTGGTGGAGCAGCAAAGTTGGGAAGAGTTGATTGTGCATCGTGATGTGGCCGACACGGTCGATAACATGCTGCGCGGTCAGCTCGTTGTCGCTGAAGAGCGCACACGTGACGAGGACTCAGAACGGGTCAGCGTACGCCGCATTACAGCTGGCGGTATGGATGTACCGACCTGGGGAGTTGGTGGACTCGGAAACCAGGAGCAAGGTTTCTCGACGCGCACCTTTGACCGCTCCGAGCGCAACGAGCGCTCCAGCCGTAATGGCAATGGTGGGCTGAACCAGTTTCGTCCGGTCGGACAACAGGGGACGCGTGGAGGCGACAATGGGAACTTCAGCGGTGAGCGCTTTCGCGGTCGCAGCCAGGCGCAGGTCCAACCACAGATGAGAGCGTTAGCTCCCACTGGAACCGCGCCCGACGAGATGAAGCCACGAGGCGCAACCGCCGTTGTAACGGCTGATCGACCTTTCCTGGAAGAGGGCATCTATCAGGCCAGCGATGCGGATACATCCTTTACGCTGGCGAAAACCATGCGTGTGTATCCCTTTGGAGTGAATCGGGACCGCCTGGCAGATGCCGCGCGCCAGCTTCGCGTACCTGTCGTTATCACCAATAACGAGAGAGAGGCCGATGCTGTCATCACAATAAAAAACTACTACAAGCGTCAACCAGAACGCTTGCAGGAGGCGCAGCAAGACCGCAAGATGATTATCATTTTGAAGAATAACACCGTGACTCAGATGCAACATGCCCTGGCACACATATTCGACATCCCAATGGAGACTTCCAGAGAGGTGGACGATGAAGGTGATGAGACGGATATGAGTAGTTCAAATAGCGGTGTTACCAATATAGTGCTCGACGATCCAACGAAGCAGGCCATGCTGGAGACGGAGGATGCCATTCACCAGGTTCTGAACAAGGGCCTGACGACCGCCGAACTCCCCCCCGCGAATGCCTACATTCGTCGGCTACAGCACAAGATGGCGACGCGCTATAACCTGATCTCGCGCAGCCGAGGCAAGGAGCCTCATCGCAGAGTGAAGATTTTCCGCGTAAGAGAGTAGTGTCTCTGCCCACATAAGCCCGAGCAGGGCGACCACGAGGGTACGCCCCTACTATAACAAAGTGGGTATAGTAGGGGCGTACCCTCGTGGTCGCCCTGTTGCCTTACGGCATTAAAGACCTGTTACTGCATAATCCGAAATCGTCTCTCTTCATATATTTCTTTCAAGGGAGATCTTAGAGGAAGAGGACATCCATCATGCTCCTATTTAAGCTGCTCCTGACTCCAGCATTGATTGGCCTGGTGAGTCTTGCAGGCCGCCGCTGGGGACCAACGGTGAGTGGCTGGCTTATTGGTCTTCCCCTCACATCAGGTCCCGTCGCTCTTTTCCTGGCTCTCGACCAGGGAAATGCTTTTGCGGCGCGAGCAGCGCAAGGTACGCTTACTGGATTGATTTCAGTGGCAGGTTTTTGCCTGGCCTATAGCTGGCTCTCGTTTCGCTTCAGTTGGTTGTGGAGCTTGCTAATAAGCTGGGGCGTGTTTTTTGCGTTGACCGTTGTCTTAGAACATATCGCGGTCCCTCTTGCCGTTGCATTTGTAAGTGTTATCTGTTCTCTTGCTATCGTCCTGAAACTATTGCCCGATAATCGCCAAGAGGTTGTTGTGAAGAGTCCACCTCAATGGGAGACTCCTCTACGCATGCTTGTAGCTACTGCATTTGTTCTGGTTCTTACGGGTGCCGCAGGACTATTAGGTTCTCAGCTGAGCGGCCTACTCACACCTTTTCCAATTTTCGCCAGCATCTTAGGTGGGTTTACTCATCGTTTCCAGGGCGCAACTTCCGCCTGCCAACTTCTGCGCGGCGTGGTCGTCGGCTCCTTCACGTTCGCGGTCTTCTTTCTTGTCGTAGCCGGACTGATAGCGAGATTGGGCGTTATAGTTGTTTTTAGTCTAGCTGTGCTGATTGCCTTGTTGCTTCATGGCTGTTCGCTTTACCTCTTGAGAGGTTAAAGCAGCATTGCCAGTTGTCACTCCTGAGCACATGCGCTATAATCCTCTCATGACACCCAGGCAATGTCGCGTGGGTCTGTAGCCACGACGACCGTGGTCGCGTCCGCTGCAGGACTGAAAGGAGTCGTAACGCATTATGCGTATACTTAATAATAACACAACTGTAGAAACTACCCGTGACCCTCTTGATCTCCGTGATGCTTCCGAGATGAATGAGGGACATGCGCCCGTCACTATCGCCGACATCTGGAGGGCGTACAAATTTCTTAAGCCTATGATTCACCACACGATGCTGGCACCTTCGCGCACACTACAAGATATGACGGGTGCTGATATCTACCTCAAATCGGAGCATATGCAGCGTGGTGGCTCCTTTAAGGTGCGCGGGGCAAGCTATAAGATTTCTCGTCTCTCGGATGAACAGCGGCGCGCGGGAGTTATTGCGGCCTCCGCTGGCAACCATGCGCAAGGCGTAGCTATCGCAGCCGCGCAACATGGCATTCCCTGCACCATCGTGATGCCTGAGAATGCTCCCCTGGCAAAGGTCACGGCGACGCAGGGCTATGGCGCGGATGTTGTTCTCTCTGGTGCTACCTACGACGATGCCTACCAACGCTGCCTCGAACTACAGCAAGAACTTGGCGCAACCTACGTCCACGCCTTTGACGATCCAGATGTGGTCGCGGGTCAGGGAACACTCGGCCTGGAAATGCTGAATGATTTGCCCGATGCTGACGCGATAGTTGTCCCTATCGGTGGTGGAGGACTCATCTCTGGTATTGCTATCGCGGTGCGTGCGCTCAAGCCAGATATCACTATCATTGGTGTAGAGGCCGCGGGTGCGGCCAGTTTTCGTGCCTCGCTGGATGCTGGCGAACTCCAGACACTTCCCGCAATTACGACGATTGCTGATGGTATTGCTGTCAAGCGACCGGGTGCGCTCACCTTCTCGATCATCGAACGCCTTGTGGATGACGTAGTGCTGGTCAATGACGAGGCGATTATCAATGCTGTCCTGCTGCTCATGGAACGCTGTAAGATGCTGGTTGAGGGAGCGGGCGCGGCTGGTCTCGCGGCAATGTTGAGCGGGGCAATTCAGCTTAAAGGGAAAAAAGTGCTGGTGCCTCTAACGGGTGGCAATATCGACATCAACCTCGTCAGTCGCTTTATCGAGCATGGCCTGGCATCCGCAGGGCGCTACTTTGTCATTCATGCACGCCTCACTGATCGCCCCGGCGAACTGATGCGTATGCTGGGCATCATCTCAGAGATGCGTATCAACGTAATAGATGTGCGTTATCAGCGTATCTCCAGCCGATTGCCGATCATGCAGCGCGAAGAGACGATCACGCTTGAGACGCGAGACCGTGCGCAATGTGATGAACTTCTGCAACGCCTCCGCTCCGATGGCTACATAGTCGAAGAGGCGCAGCCCCTGGATTAACTCGTAGGGGTTTCATGTATTACATCCTTTTGGGCAATTTTCCCACATTGATCCTGTGGCAACGTGGGTGTAATACTGTTGTTAAAGAGCATCATTCGGGCTCTTCCATCAAACTAAAGAAAGAACTAGCATGACACAAGCAGAGCGTTTATGGAAGACGTTATCCTCTACCAGGGTGCTTGACACGCCCTATTTGAGGGTGCGTCGTGAGCAGGTCGAGCTACCTACAGGCGTCATTCTTCCCGATTATTACATTATCGAAAATCGCGGTTGGGTCGGCATCGTGCCATTTACTGCCGATGGTCGCTTCCTCATCAACAACCAGTACAAGCACGGCATCGGTCACAAGGTATTAGAGTTCCCCGCTGGCGGCATCGACGAAGGCGAGGACAATCCACTGCGGACAGCGCACCGCGAACTGATGGAAGAAACGGGCTACAGCGTCGAAACTGACAAGATAGAGCTGTTGGCGGAGATGATCGCCAACCCCACGGGAGCTATCACACGCATCTGGTGGTACCTTGCCCGTGATGTGCGCAAAACAGGCGAGCAAAAGGTCGATCCCGCCGAGGAGATAGAGAATTTCCTGGTGGCACCCGCCGAGCTGCTCCGGCTCATTCACACAGGCGAGTTCGCGGTACAGGGGCAAATCGCGGCGGCGTATATGGCATTGGAACGATTGGGATTCTTACAGACAACTTTTTAGATTTTACCATCTTCTTACTCACAACTGCCTTTTAAATGTCACTCATCGCCTGTAGACGTATTAACGACAAAGACCTAGACTTTACCTCATGAGTGACCTGCTTCCAAAAGACATTCGAGTACGTTTTGGTGTTGCTGTGCGTATGCAACGTGACGAACTTAATATCTCACAGGAAGATTTTGCGGAACGAGCAGGTTTACATCGCACCTACATTAGCGACCTCGAAAGAGGAAAACGTAATGTTTCGTTGGAAAATATTGAAAAGCTGGCAAAAGCACTCGATTTGAGTATGTCAGACCTCATGAAGCGAGTAAATGGTCAATGAAACCTGTTGTTACATTCCAGGCACAACCTCGCCATTTTTGGGCACATGTAAAACTGCTTTCTGAGGGACTCGGGTATTCATCAAAAGGGAAGATCAAACGTTACTTACTCTCTGATCTCAAGCACTTTTTAACACAATATGGTTTATCTGTAAATCATTTGGAAGTAACTATCGCAGATAACATAAGTTATGGTGATTTGGTTATCGCTTATATTGACTATAGAGCAAACATATTAGAAACGTCTGTTATGCCTAATCTGATGAATAGGGAACAGGCAAAAGCCGAGTTTGAGCAGTTACGCACGGGGTTCACCGGAACACTTCCACTCTCATATAATAAACAGAGTGACGATAAGCGTCATCCTGCCTACCTTACAAGCATTATAAATCTTCTGACGGAGTACACGTTGTCTGGTCCTGGTTTTAATCATAACCCACAAGGACTGATCGTTGTGACAGATAATGTTAAACCACTACGGACATTCTCTCGACGAATGGATGGTGCGTATCCAAGTATTGTAAATCCATTAGCGGTTTGGGAAATCAAAGAGTATTACGGCTCAACTACATTCGGGAGCCGCATAGCTGATGGAGTATACGAGACAATGCTTGATGGAGAAGAGTTTGCAGAATTACGCGAACATGAGGCAATAGATATCAAGCACTACCTTATTGTTGATGACTATCACACATGGTGGGACCAGGGCAGATCATATTTGTGCCGTATGATTGATATGCTACATATGGGTTTAGTAGATGAAGTCTTATTTGGTAGAGAGGTGATTACTCGTTGGCCTGAAATTGTTAGAAGTTGGCAGTCTAGTAGCTACATCAGGCCCGATATACGCCCTACATCACCTAAAGTTTTGAGAGAGAAACCTCCCAAACCAAAAACATTATGGAATAGCTGAGTCACCAGGTGAGTAGCAACCTATCGTGAACTCCGTCATTCTCCATAGTTTCCCCTCGCTTTTGAAAGCGTCGAAGCATAGAGCCGCCGCAGTCAATAGACACTTCTCGCTCAAACAAGCCTTCTGGAATATCAAAGTTCAATGCAATTGTTCCAGACTTTTTCTTTCCATCTAATGATAGTACTACCTTCGCGCCACGAGATTTGCACTGTTCTACAGATGTCCACAATCGTTTGAGGCTGAAAGCTTGCGCTCCATATAAAATTCGCTGTGTGTATTCATATGGTGGATCACAGTAAATGAGGTCTCCCTTTGCTGCATGAGACATCGTTTGCTCAAAGTCAGCATGTATAAAGGTTGTGTTGCGAACGCGCTCCCTCCAAGCATTTATTCTTTCTTTTAGGGAACTAGGAGAGATAGCCATATGAGGTCCAACTGGAGTACTCATCCGTCCATCCTTAGTAAAGCGCACTACACCTCCGTAACACGCCCTGCATAAAAATAGCAGATCGTAGGAGTTAGGAGATGCGTTGTAGGAAGTTCGTACTTGGGCATAAACACTTTCTCGGTCTTCAGCATAGCTTTGCCATATTCTAGTATAGTGGTCTAGCAATGATCGTGGGTCTGTCTGTAATATCTGCCATATACCTATTAGTGGTTCGAGAACGTCGCCAGCAATTCCTGATGTCGGGGCTAATGTCCCTAGAATAGCTCCACTTCCAAGAAAAGGCTCTAAATATGTGTTGTACTCAGGCATGAGATCGGCTATCTGACATGCATATCTCTGTTTGTTGCCGATCCACTTCAGAAGTTGTTTAGGTGGACGTAGAGCAAATAACTGTAGTTGCTGTGTGCTATCCGTAACTTCCTCTGCACTTATGTCTTGCGCATGAAGAGCAGTATACTTCATACATTCTCTCCTATCCCCTCGCTACGTTTGTAGCGATGCTCAATTATACAATGGTAGTACCTGCACTGCAACAAATTAGGACTTCATCTTTCCCTCGACAGCGTGGTTCGGCTATGCTACACTTCTTTCTAAGAAGAGCATTCTAAGGAAATAAAATTAGCAAAAGACATGTTAAAATGTTCGATGTCTGTTACTCCTTGCCCTCACACAAACTTTACAATTTCCTGGCATTCTTTTGATGTGCGTCTGATATAGTAGCTATATGAAAATACTGGTCATTGAAGATGAAGCGAATATTACGCAGGTGATCCGGCTGTATTTGGAGCAGGCGGATTATACGGTGCTAAGTGCGAGCGATGGCATTGCTGGCCTGGAACTGCACGCCCGCGAACATCCCGATCTGGTCATTCTCGATCTGATGCTGCCCGGACTCGACGGAATGGAGGTGTGTCGGCGTATACGCGCATGGGCGAGCACGCCTATTCTTATGCTCACGGCGCGTCAGGGTGAGGAGGACCGCATCACTGGCTTGGAGTTGGGGGCCGATGATTACCTTGTGAAGCCGTTCAGTCCGCGTGAACTGGTGAGCCGCGTCAAGGCTATTCTGCGTAGGAGCGCGGCTTCCTCGATGAAAGAGCACGAACAGGCGGCGGAAGAGGCAGGCAAGCATGCGCGTAATAATGAAGAACTGCACTTTGACAATCTCGTTATCAATATACCGACGCGCCGAGTGATGATCGAGGGGCAGCAAATTACGCTCACGGTCAAAGAGTTTGATCTACTGGTAACGCTGGCCTCGGCTCCTGATCGCGTCTTTACGCGAGAGTCGCTACTCAATCAGGTGTGGGGTTATACCTATCTTGGCGATGGGCGTACCGTCGATGTGCACATCGGCACGCTGCGCAAGAAGCTAGAGTCAATCAAGAATGCTCCTCACTACATCCAGACTGTGTGGGGTGTAGGCTACAAGTTCGTGCCATCAACCACGGCAGCAGGTCGCAGAGGAGAGTAGCCCATGCAGCGGTATCTCCGTCCATCCAGGCTCAGCTTGCGCATCAAGCTCGTCTTGAGCTATCTCCTGGTTACATTGGGTGCTATTCTTATCCTCACAGTGGTCGTCTCGCTAGCAATACAAAACTATTTTGCCAGTGCTCAGCTTGACCAGCTTCGTGCGAAGGCAGAGTACCAGGCACAACAGATTGGTCAAAGTTATGCCACAGCAGGAAATTGGGACGAGGTACCTGCAACTAGCAGGTACAGCCTGGACCTCATGGTTATAGTGGATGTGAACGGCGTACCTGTGAGAGGAATTCCTCAGCTATTACAGGTTTCTGATTCCATAGGAACAGTGCTGAAACAATCAGTCCAACAAGCGCTTCAAGGCCAGGAGGCAGAGGGACGTATTCAATTCTCCGTGCGCAATCAAGCCTTTTCAGGACTCTATATGAGTGTACCCATACGCTACAACGGAGAGGCAAACGGACAGATTGTCGGGGCAATGCTTCTGACCGAACAGGAACAGTATCCAAATGGCTCTCCACCTAACCAATTTTTAACCAACGTCAATTGGGCTATTCTCATTAGTGGTATTGCAGTTATGCTCATCGTCATACTCTTCAGCCTGGTTATGGCGCGTCGGCTTACACGACCAGTGGAGGCTCTTACAGCGGCGGCTGAGCAGATGAAGCGTGGCAAATATGCGCAACGCGTAGCTGTACCCGCAACGCAAGACGAGCTAGGTCAACTGGCGCTCACCTTCAACTCAATGGCGGATACGATAGAGTCGGATGTGAACGAGCTACGGCAGCAGGACCAGATACGCCGCGAACTGATCGCCAATATAGCGCACGATCTCGCCACTCCTTTGACGGCTATTCAGGGCTTCAGCGAAGCGTTAGCGGACGACCTGATCTCTAAGCCGGACGCGCGTCACGAAACGGCACAGCTCATTGGGCGCGAGGTGCAGCGTCTGCGCCGCCTTGTCGCGGACATGCAGCAGATGTCCTCGCTTGAGTCGGGGCGGATACAGCTTGACCTTGCCCCGCTCGATCTCCACTCGCTTGTCGTCGAGACGCTCTCTGTTATCGAGCCGGAGTGCGAGGAGGCAGGTATTATCCTCTCCAACAAGCTAGACGAGGCGACGCCACTGGTGCTCGCCGACAGCGACCGTATTACGCAAGTATTGCTCAATCTATTGGACAACGCCCGTCGCCATACGCATGAAGGCGGCACCATTACTGTGACTGCGGAGCCGGAGGGAAAGATGCTCAGGGTCTCGATCAGCGATACTGGCGTAGGCATCGATTCCGCCGACCTACCTCATATCTTTGAGCGCTTCTATCGCGCCGACCGCTCGCGTACTGGCGCGACAGGTGGCAGTGGCCTCGGCCTCTCCATCGTCAAAGCCATTATCACCGCACACGGCGGCACTGTCTGCGCCGATAGCACTCCTGGTCAAGGAACACGCATCTCATTCTCATTGCCTCTTGCGCAGTAACCAATTTTGTTCGATGATGTAGACGTACAATTCCGATTTTCGGGTGTCCCGTAGAGGTACTATTTATCGAGCCAGCTATCGCGCAAGGAGGACCAATCATGCCTATCGACAGCAGTCTCATCGGTAAAAGTTCGGAGCCGCAGACCTTTTCAGTTACGCGAGAGGCGGTGCAGCGTTTCATGGAAGCGGCAGAGGACCCTGCGCTGCAACTTGGCATGCTGATAGAATACGCTCCGCCAACCTTTCCGACCACGTTCCGCATGCGTGTCTCTGGCTACGATATCGACTCCACAAAGATGCAGTTGTTGCACGGTGAGCAGGTGTATGACTACACGCGTCGTATTCGTGTCGGTGAAGACGTGACTTGTGTCTTGAGCGTCGTTGATGTGCGTCAACGCGAGGGGCGCGGCGGCACAATGACTATTGTTGTCACTGAGCTAACAGGTACTGATAGCGAGCAGAAACATATATTTACGGGGCGCGGCACCTCGATTGTGCGGATGAAATGATTTCAGCAGGTACAATGTCAATTATTATGTAGCGGGAGGAATAGTATGATTCCGATCAAGGACTATCCAGGGCCACGACGACGCATCCCCTGGGTGACATGGGGACTCATTTTCTTCACCATTATAACATTACCAGCATTCATCCTGATCGGAATATGGTTCCTGTTACAGTTCTTTGACGGAGTAACATCGTTGACGAACACGCAGCAAGCGATGGGCGGGGTGGCATACTTCGCTCACGTCGAAGGATTTGTGACAGGGCTTGTGATCACACTGGTCTTACGTCCAATGTTGCAACCGCCGCCGAACATCACTTATCCACCTTTCCCACGTCATCCAAATTCAATGGGTCCTGTCAAATGGTAACGCCAGCGGGAATGGAAATCAACCGCCAAAAAGGTCTTGACGACAATTGAAGGTCATGGTATATTAGGTCACACGCCAAGGTAGCTCAGTTGGTAGAGCACAGCACTGAAAATGCTGGTGTCGTCAGTTCGATTCTGTCCCTTGGCACTTTCTATGCTCTACAACCCGCTCAAAGTCTGCTCTCAGGCAACTCTAAGCGAGTTGTCTTTTTGTTTTGTGAGCATCAATGTAGCAAAGACATTCCATGTTTCCCAACATCAAGACTTGGGCGTCTTTCATAGGTATGTTACAATTGACTCAATGCTATAGAGATAGAAACGTCGATGCTAGTGTCAGAGAGAGGGATCATGAAAACACGATACTGGACAGTAGATGACGTAGAGCGTTTACCAGATGATGAAGGCACACGCTACGAGATTATTGATGGAGAATTGTACGTGTCAACACAACCCGATTGGCAACATCAATTCGTTAGTGGACAAATATTTGCTTTTCTGCAAATGTGGAGTAACCAAACACAAGCAGGGATGGCAAATCTTGCTCCAGGAGTGATCTACAGCAAAGGGACAGCCGTTGCCCCTGATGTTGTTTGGATTAGCCGAGAACGGTTGAGAACAGCATTGCAACCGAATGGAAAGCTCAATGCCTCTCCTGAACTTATGGTTGAAATACTTTCCCCAGGTTCAGAGAATACACATCGAGACCGAAGAGTGAAGCTGGATCTTTATTCTCGACGTGAGGTAGAGGAATACTGGGTTGTCAATTGGCGAGAACGGACTATTGACGTTTACCGACGTAGAAACGATATGTTAACATTTTATAAAACGTTCAATGAAAGCGATATATTAGAAACTCCTCTTCTACCAGGGTTTAAATGTCAGATGAGCCAAATTTTTACTAGCATTTTAGGATAGTGAAGAGGTGAAGAATGCACGAGAAGAGGATTTACCACCAGTATTAAAAACAAGTCTCGAACAACTCTTTCGCTATGCTAGCGAATACTCCTACCATCTCAAAGGAACTGTATGAACCAAAAAAGAGAGCCAACAGACATGATGGCTCTCTTTTCGCGTCTTTCACTTACACCAGGTATTCAGCAAAAGGCTTCTCCTGGCGAGCACCGACACCTAATAACGCCTCTCTCGATAGCCACCACCGCCATCTGGACGGCGACCCCTATTATCACCTCCACCGCGTGAATCTCGTCGCTCTTGCGCTTCGTTGACAACGATGGTTCGACCTTCCAAAGTTGAATTATTGAGTTCATTGATGGCCGCTTGCGCTTCTTGATCGTTACTCATTTCGACAAAGCCGAACCCTTTGCTTCGCCCCGTGTCACGATCCGTAATTACGTTTGCTGAAAGGACCTGCCCATATTGTCCAAAGAGATCAGCAAGATCTTGGTCTGTTGTTTGATAGGGCAATCTTCCTGCGTACAGTCTCAATCTGTTCTTCTCCAATAGCGATGTCGAGAAACCCGGTGCTGTCGGTGAAATCATCATCCCACACACAGAAGACAACACTATGCGACACCACTCGTACTACTTTCTCACGTATTAACGCTCTAAATAGTTGCATGATACTTTGCCGAGCGCAAGGGTCGCTACTACATTTTGATGGGGACAAACGTAATATGTAGTAGCGACCCTTGCGCTCGCGATAGCATTAGATCAATCATGAGGAGAAAAGCACGATGTCAACTAACAGTTCCACAATCAGCCCACGACCTTTCGGCCCACTGGCGGCAAACGCACAACGCTTTGCTACCGCTCTACACACATCCGTATACCGTCTTACGGGTGGCAAGATTGGTGGACGTATGGTCGGCAGCCCCGTTCTTCTGCTCACCACCATTGGACGCAAGAGCGGGTTAGTACGTACGGTTCCACTGCTCTACTTGCCGGACGGAGATCGTTTTGCGCTGGTCGCCTCGAATGGTGGGACGGCAAAGCACCCGCAGTGGTGGTTGAACTTGCAGGCGAACCCCAAGGCACAAATACAGGTTGGTCCGCGTAGCATGACGGTGACGGCTACACGAGCGGAAGGTGAGGAGCGCAGTCGTCTGTGGTCGAAGCTCGTGGAGATGTATCCTGACTACGCGAATTACCAGAAACGCACGCCGCGTGGAATTCCAGTGGTGATCTTGCAACCATTACCAATGTAGGGTCTCTATACTCGGTACATATCGGAAAGCAGAGAAGATTTGACTCCGATTTACGTACATCAAGCAGAGGGTACGTCATTCTCTGTCGTGGTTTTAAGGAACAAGGGAAGCGCAAGCGTAAAGGTACTACCACTGCCAGGAACACTTTGCACTTCGAGGCGTCCATGATGCAGCTCCACAATCTTGCACGAGATGTAGAGTCCCAGGCCCAGACCTACACTTGAGCCAGTCTGTACCTCGTTGCCTGGGACACGGTAGAACCGCTCGAAGATGTGGGAAAGGCTTTCGGCTGGAATGCCCTCGCCCTCGTCTTGCACCGCAACAACACACCTATTTTCTGCTTGGCTTACAGTTACGGTGATAGGGGAGCCCCTGGACGAATATTTGTAGGCATTTGATAGCAGATTGATGAGTACCTGGCTTATGCGATCCTCATCTACCTCGGCCTCGATTGGCTCGCCGGGAGCCTCTAACGTGATCGTTGCGGGCGGCTGCGTCCCTACGATATATTCGTTTATGGTGTGCCGACATAACTCAACGATGTTACAGCGATGGCGCTGCAATACGAGCATCTTTGTCTCAACAAGTGAAGCGCCTACTAAATCCTGCACGAGCAGTTCCATGCGACGGATGGCACGATCCATGTATACCAAATTTGCAACTTCGGGCGACGCAACGCGGGCAAGACGCCTCCGCAAAAGTTGTGTCATTCCCTTCAAGCTGGACAACGGAGTTCTCAGTTCATGAGAAGCCATACTGAGAAAATCATCTTTTGCCGCATTCGCCTCAATGAGTTCGCGTGTTCGCTCCTGCACCGTATCCTCAAGTGATCTCGCATAAAGCTCCAAGGCAATTTGTTGCTCATGAACCTGGCGGCGCAACCGATGCGTCTGCACAGCACGAAGCAGGGCGGCAACAAAATAGTGGCGGTCAATTGGCTTTTGAATAAAGTCGTAGGCTCCGCCTCGCAGAGCCTGTACCGCCAGATCGTGCTCTCCGTGCCCAGTGATAAGCAGCACAGGAACTTCTGGTCGCTGCTCCTGTATCCTCGTCAGTAGTGTCAAACCATCCATGCCCGGCATCTTGATATCACTTACAATAGCGTCATACTCGTTTTTCTGAACATGCTTAAGGGCTTCCAAGGGAGAGTCGGTGATATCCACTTTGACCCCCTCGACGCGCAGATATAATACTTGTGGGAGTGCCTGCAATAGAGCGTCATCATCATCGACAAGTAGGATGTATGGCGAGTTGTGCATCATGATATCCCCTATCCCTCATTTCTCTGCATCGGAAGTTGTATCAAGAAGCACGCACCCTCGCCCGGATGATTTTCGATGTTAATAGTTCCCTGGTGCTCCTTTATGATGCCATATGTAATAGAAAGACCAAGGCCCGTTCCGGCACCAACCTCTTTTGTAGTGAAGAACGGGTCGAAGATGCGCTGCTCAAGACCCACTGGCACCCCTGGCCCTGTATCGCTAAAGCTTAGCTCGACCATATTTCCGTTGACAGTGTATGCAATCGTAATCACTTTGTGTGGTACGCTTGTCATCGCGTCACGGGCGTTGGTGAGCAAGTTGATAAACACCTGCTCTAGCTGGATGGCATTGCCCGTCACGGCCACATCTTCCTCTGGAAAGTTCAGTTCTACCTGAATTTGACGCAGGCGCAGTTGTTCCTGCATAAGCGAAATCGCGCGACGAATGACCTGGCCGATTATTACTGGCTCATAACTTACCGAGGCGGCGCGTCCAAATGTGCGCAGATGTGAAATGATCTCGGTCGCCTTGCGCACCTGCTGCATCGCGTTCTGCAGCTCTTGCAGAATGCGTTCAGGGTTTTCAGTCATGCCTAGTTCGATGAGATCAATGGAGTTACCGATAAATAGACCAATGTTGTTTAGTGGATTGTTCAGCTCGTGCGCAACACCCGTAGTCAACTCACCCAGCGTTGCTAGCTTGCCTGCTTGCACTAGCTGCTCTTGTTTCTCGCGCAGTTCCTGCTCACGTCGCTGCACCTCTTCCGTCGTCTCCTTGAGGTCGCTCATGATATGAATCATGGCTTTGCGGCTATCTTCCAGGCGCAGGTTCGATTGGTGCGAATCTTGCAAAATGTGCATCAAGGCACGGCGCGAATTATCCAGGCGTTCCGTCTGCTTCGCCAGGGAACTGCGGTCGTGCTCATAGTCAGCAAGAATGTGAATCATCGCCTTGCGCTGATCGGTGAGCTTACGGTTGACCGTGTTCAGGTCGCTCAGAATGTGCATCAGAGCGCGGCGACGCTCCTCACTCCTGACAACACGCATCTCTAAAGCGGCCTTTTGCTCTGCTAGCTGCTTATAATCCTGCTGAAGCATCTCCAAAGCCATTTGCTGTTGGAAAACAGCCTCCTCTGGACTCTGCTGGGCTACATCCATCTATGCTGTCCTCGTGAATTGAGCACGATAAATCGAGCCTCTACGTCCATTTATTTTGTCCCCGATTTATCCCAGCCAATTCTCGTTTGAGGTTCTCAACCTCCTTTTCGAGCGCGATCATCTTGAGTTCGCGGCCGACCACCACTTCCTCAAACTTCTCCAGGTCCAGGATTTTCTCCTGTAGCTCCGCCTTCGACTCTTGCAGGTCTTGCACGACCTTCTCATAAGCACGCATATCGCGCAGAATACCGATTGCACCAATGACTTTACCATCTGTATCGCGCAGTGCCGAGGCGTTCAGCGTTGTGGGAATGATCTCGCCGGATGCACTACGAGGATTCAGGCGTGCGTTACGTGTCGCGCCACGCTCAATAACTTCTTTAAGGGCAGCCAGGAACTCTCGCGTCTCTTCGGGACTGATGAAGCGCGACAGAGACTGCTCCAACACCTCATCTGGACGAAAACCCAGCAATTCATAGACGGCATCGTTGGCCTGTAAAATCTTGCCTTCCAGGTCCGAGACGAACACCGGATCGGGCGCGTTCTTAATCAAGCTGTCCGAGTACGCAAGGGCCTTATCCAGTTCACGCATATCGCGCAGAATACCAATCGCGCCAATGACTTTACCATCCGTATCACGCAGAGCAGAGGCATTCAAACTGGTTGGAATGACTTCGCCAGATGCACTGCGAGGATTCAGGCGCGTATTGCGTATAACGCCGCGCTCAATGACCTCACGCAGAGCGGCGGTAAACTCTCGCGTTTCTTCAGGACTGATGAAGCGCGACAGCGATTGCTCTAGCACTTCGTCCGTACGAAAACCCAGCAATTCATAGACAGCATCGTTGGCGGAGAGAATCTTGCCTTCCAGGTCCGAGACGAACACCGGATCGGGCGCGTTCTTGATGAGGCTATCAGCGTATGCCTGGGCCTTGTCCAATTCGCGCATATCACGCAAAATACCGATTGCGCCAATTACCTTGCCATCAGCATCACGCAGAGCAGAGGCATTCAAGCTAGTGGCAATGATCGCGCCCGAAGCACTACGGGGGTTGAGGCGAGCGTTACGTGTCGCGCCGCGCTCAATGACCTCACGCAGAGCGGCGGTAAACTCTCGCGTTTCTTCAGGACTGATGAAGCGCGACAGCGATTGCTCTAGCACTTCGTCCGTACGAAAACCCAGCAACTCATAGACAGCATCGTTGGCGGAGAGAATCTTGCCTTCCAGGTCCGAGACGAACACCGGATCGGGCGCATTCTTGATGATAATGTCTGCATCAAGAGAACCATGAGGTTTTGTACTATGACCATTTGTAGTATGTGCTGTCTCTGTCGGGGTAATATTATTGAGCATGAAAACCCTCCATGGAGTGGTGAACAGATAGTATGCATGATGGAGATTTTGTAATAATATACTACCATGAATTCTCCATCATGCATACATCTAATGGGCCATCGTCCAGACGGCCTGTGTATGTGGCGTCAGCGTCGTGGCCTCCTCCACATCCTCTGTCTGGGGGTCAACATACAGAGGAAGAAAAACCGTGAATGCGCTTCCTTTACCAGGGATACTATGCACGTCAATATGTCCACCGTGTCGCTCCACTATTTTGCGCGAGATGTAAAGCCCCAGCCCTAATCCAGGACGCGAACCATTTCGTACCTCAACACCCGGAGCGCGGTAGAACTGATCGAAGATACGCGGCATAGCCTCTGGTGGAATACCAACCCCCATATCACGAATAGAGATGGAGGCTTCATAGCCAGATTGTTGCAGCGTCACCGTAATTGGCGCACCTTTCGGCGAATATTTGCGCGCATTCGACAGCAGGTTGATGAGCACCTGACAGATACGATCACAGTCTACCTCCGCCTCAATCGGCTTGCCGAGAAAATCGAAGGTGAGGTCAGGACCAGCTCCGGCGGTATATTCGCTGAGAAGCTGCCGACATAACTCGACCAGATTACAACGTTGACGGTGCAACACGAACATGTTTGTGTCGATAAGCGAGGTATCCAGCAAGTCCTGTACAAGAACCTCTGTACGACCGATTGACCGCTCCATGTCCGTCAAGCCGCGACATACCAGATTAGGAGAGGTGTTGCTTTCGACCTGGCGTCGAAGCACCTGCGTCATCCCTTTTAAATTCGTAAGGGGCATCTTAAGTTCGTGCGAGACGATGCTGAGAAACTTATCTTTGACCTCATTCGCCTCGACAAGTTCACATGTTCGCCTCTGCACCAGATGTTCCAGCGAACCAGCGTGAAGCTTCAAGGCAAGTTGCTGCTCATGGACCTGGCGGCGCAACTGACGCGTATGAATGGCACGACGCAAAGCCGCCACGAAATAATCGCGGTCAATTGGCTTCTGGATGAAATCATACGCTCCACCACGTAGAGCCTGGACAGCAAGGTCGTGCTCACCATGTCCGGTGATAAGCAGCGTCGGAGTCTCTGGTCGCAGTTCTTGCACTTTCGCCAGCAGAGCCAAGCCGTCCATGCCAGGCATCTTAATATCACTCACAATAGCATCGTAATCATTTCTTTGAAGAAGATCAAGAGCCTCCAAAGCCGAGTCAGACGTGTCTATCTCGACCTCATTCATGCGAATATACAACGCCTGGGGGAGTGCCTGTAGCAACGCTGTATCATCATCGACAATGAGAATATGTGGTTTATCATTCATATTGCAGTCCTCACTATGCTCATGGTTCAGTGAGAGCAGGATCAAGAAGTGGGCATTCTTGACCAGGTGTTTTTACTACACCTATGCCTCTACAATGACATTCTATCTATCAGAAAGAACGACATACATCTGGAAACTATAACAGATACCTTCTCAAAAGCCCAAGATTATAGCCCTATAGTATTGATGAGGTAATATATCGAGAGGATGAAGCATACGAGCTGTCACTGCGCCGCAGTGACAGCTCGTATGCTTCATCCTCTCGATATATTATTTCTCTTCTCGATTGCTCACGCCTGCCTCCGCGAAAGTCGCCATTTCTCGATGCATGCTTAAAGCAGCGTCGATAATAGTAGTGGCGAGCACAGCACCAGTTCCTTCACCAAGGCGCAGCTCCAGGTCGAGCAGAGGAGTGAGCTTGAGCCGCTCGAGAATGAGGTGATGCCCACGCTCGACCGAGATATGCCCCGCGAAGAGATAGTCGCGAATAGTTGGAGCTATTCGTGTAGCGACAAGAGCCGCCGCACCAGAAATAAAGCCATCGACCACAACAGGAACTCTATGAGCCGCCGCTTCGATGATCACACCGACCAGTCCCGCAATCTCTAGACCACCCACCTTCGCAAGTACGTCTATTGGATCAGTGGAATCAGGCTTATTTTGTGCGAGTGCCCGTTCGATAATCGCTATCTTATGAGAAAGTTGCTCTTCGTTGATGCCTGTTCCATACCCCGTCACCAGCGCGACAGGTACTCCCGCAATGCTGGCGGTAATCGCGCTCGAAGCGGTAGTATTGCCGATGCCCATATCGCCCGTCGCAACCAGATCAACGCCCTGCTTTAGCAGCGACTCAACAACATCCATACCAACAGAGATGGCCGCGAGAGCCTGTTCTCGCGTCATCGCTGGCCCAATCGCCATATTCGCTGTTCCAAAGGCTATCTTCCGTGAGATCAGACCAGCATGGTTCAACTCTGAAGCCACGCCTACATCCACAACAACAACCTCAGCTCCCGCGTGCTGCGCCAACGCATTGATAGCTGCACCCCCACTTAAAAAGTTAAGTACCATCTGTGGCGTCACAGCAGATGGATAAGCACTCACAGCTTCAGCCGTGACGCCGTGATCGGCAGCCATCACAACCACCGCTTTTCGCTTTATTATGGGAAGAGGATTTCCTGTAATACCAGCCATCTGTACCGCAATATCTTCTAATCGACCCAGGCTTCCAGGCGGCTTTGTCAATTGCTGCTGACGCGTTCTGGCCTGCTCCATAGCAGCCGCATCGAGCGATTGAATACTTGTTGCAACCTCAAGTATGTGTTCCAAATTGTTCCTTTCTAAAAATCTAGACCCTTTTGTGCCAGAATGCCCTGTGTCTTGTATGGATGCTTGATCTCGCGCATCTCCGTCACCAGGTCGGCGTACTCGATCAATGTTTCAGGCGCATCGCGTCCTGTGAGAACAACGTGAAGTTGTGGATTGCGGTTGCGCAGTGTCGTCAACACCTCTTCGATATCAAGCCAGCCGTATTTGAGGGTATAGGTTATCTCATCCATAATTACTATATCATAGTTGCCGCTCTCGATTCTCGCACGACACAATTGCCAGCACTCCAGAGCAAGGGCGCGATCATGCGCGAGGTCCTCGCTTGTCCAGGTGAAGCCCTGACCAAGCGGGATAATCTCAACGCCCATACGCTGTGCCGCTCGAATTTCCCCCCACTTACCCGTCTTCGACTTCATAAACTGGAGCATCACCATGCGCATATCTTGCCCCCACGCCCGCATCAACAAACCGAGAGCTGCTGTCGTCTTGCCCTTGCCGTTGCCCGTGTAGACAATTGTCAGCCCCTTACGTGCTGGATGCTTTCGCTTTCGTGCCTCTGCCTGTTCCTCGCGTATGCGTGCGCGTCCCTCTTCGCTCAGTTCCTCGATCTCCTCTTGAGAAGTTCTGTTACCTGATGTCTCTTGCATGTTGTACCTCCGTCCCTACATTGTGTGCCACAGGGTCGGGATTAGGCAAGACTGCTACGGGCCACACCCGATATTCTCAACAGGTATCCATCCACTTTCCCCTTGCTGATTAGTACACCACGCCCACCCGCTCTCTTCTTTGTCAACCGTCAATTCTTCCCCGACATGTACCGATAATTCGATTGCATCATAAGCGAAGCGTGCTCTCCATATATCGCCGATTTGCTCAACATGCCCTTTGGGCACCCAACCGCTTTTCCCTTGCTGATTGGTACACCAAATCCAAATCCAGCCGTTCCAGCTATCTTCCTTGCCGCTCAATTCTACTGTATCTCCAGCACGCATAGTAATCGGGTCAGGATAGGTCGCCTGATGCTCCTTTATTACTAGACACATTTGGGCTCCATTGATACCTTTATCTTTTGTCGGCCTGGTACTATCCTTGTTCATGCACCCTCCCGTTAATGTAACATATTTAATCTGAAATTATATTACGTCTTTCAAGAGGAAGCATAACACGTTATTCCAGACATCCATTGTCAAGATATAAAAGGGGAGTAGGGAGACCCACAAGAGGGTCTCCGTGGTACAATGAGCGCAACAACCACCCCTACAGAAATACATGGAGTTAGCACATAATGTCTGACCTGTTCTCCCGACTTCTCGACCAATATGAGGAACTGGTCGCTGCTGTAAGCTTCCTCTCCGTGTTGCCGCTTCTGGGATCTTCGCACCGCTTCGAGACCGGAGACAGAGGATACGAGATAAAGGCTCCTCGTCCAAGGTTGGGGAGCGCATATTTTTCGGTTGTGGGCCTGCTACTTGGGCTTCTATTGTATCTTATCCTGCTGCTGCTCGACCCGCTGTTACCTCATCTCGCGGTATCGGCACTGCTAGTTGTAACTCTTGTCATCCTCACGGGAGGGTTGCACCTGGATGGACTGATGGACTCGTGTGATGGTCTTTTGGGAGGAAGAACACGCGAACGCCGCCTTGAGATCATGCGTGATAGCCGTGTCGGAAGCTTCGGTGTGCTCGGCGGCGTCTGCGCACTCCTGCTTAAATTCGCCTTCTTTGCCAGCTTAGAGAGGCATACGCTCTCCCTGGCTTTGTTCATTGTTCTGCCCTGCGCTCGCTGGGCCATGGTGCTTGCGCTGTCTATCTTCCCTTCTGCACGCCCCACAGGGCTAGGCGTCACCTTTCAACAGACCGTCACTCCGCAACGGCTGACGGTTGCTGGCGGCATAGCTTTGCTAGCGGCCATCATCGCAGGGCATTTCGCAGGGATGCTCGCGTGGGCAACCGCGACTCTCAGCGCACTACTTCTTGGATTGTGGGGAACGCGTCGCATCGGTGGACTGACAGGTGATACATACGGTGCCATTGAGGAGATAACGGAGGTGGTGGCGCTTCTATTGCTCGTTGTATTACGTTCCTGGTTATAGCGCAATCTTACTATCTGTATCTAGAAAGAGTTTTCCTGTATGACAGAGACGCAACAACAATCCATCGTTATAACACCAATAGACATCCCCCCACGCTTAGTATTAATCCTGGGTGGAGCGCGGAGCGGCAAGAGCAGCTTCGCGGAGCGATTAGCCGTCAGTACCGGGAAGAGCGTTGCCTTTATCGCCACCGCCACTGCAAGTGATGACGACATGCGCGACCGCATCGCTCGCCATCAGGTATCGCGTCCCAGCGATTGGCTAACTCTAGAGGAGCCACTCGACCTTGCCGGTGCAGTATGGCGTGCCAGTGCACAGGCTGACGTGCTCCTGCTCGACTGCATCACGCTCTGGCTCTCCAACTGGATGGGGCACAACGGAAATATGAACGAGGAAGACGAGTTAGCCCTGAAGGCTACTTACACAGAAGGCGTGCTTTCAGACATAAATAAGCTTCTTGACGCAGCAGAAACGCTTGGTCCCGGCAAGACATTGATAGTGGTTTCAAACGAGGTCGGCTTGGGCATCGTGCCAGCTTATCCCCTTGGCCGCGTCTATCGAGACACTCTCGGTCGAGTCAATCAACGACTGGCTCAGGCTGCCGACCGCGTCTATCTTATGGTAGCGGGGCTAGGGGTGGATATTAAGAAGCTTCACGAAGAAGCTTCGTTGTAACCATCCTTGTAGGGGTCTCATTTATGAGACCCTCAAAGCGCCTGTGAAGCGGGACGAGGGTCTCATTTATGAGACCCCTACGGGCAATTTGACAACAACGAAGGGCAGTGGGTATACTACACGAACAACAAACGAGGGTCTCATTTATGAGACCCCTACGGGCAATTTGACAACAACGAAGGGCAGTGGGTATACTACACGAACAACAAGTAGTCAATGTATTCTCACGAGGTGGCCTTGACGGGTGTCGAGGCATAATAGGGAAGTCGGTGTAAATCCGACGCAGTCGCGCTACTGTGACTGGTGAGCAGTTCATCTATCTAACAGCCACTGTCCTTGTCAAAAGGATGGGAAGGCACGATGAGCGGCGATTGAAGCCAGGAGCCAGGAGACCTGCCTTGTGAGTTTTGCTCACGATCCTTCGCGGAATGAGGAACGTGTACCGGGACAGAAACGCAAGGCGCAGCAGCATAATCACTATAACTGTGTCCTGTCTCCGGCGACCCTCCATATGACGCAAGGTGACAACGAGCATTGAAGCATCTAGGAGGTAACGCTGGATGAACACTCGTGTCATCTCTCCCAAACCTGTCTTTGTACTGTTCGTATCGCTTCTTATCCTGCTTACGGCATGTAGCCAGAGCACATCGCCCTCAACAGGGAGCACATCAAAGCCGACGCCAACCCCTACCGTCGCATTGGACGTGTATGGAACGCCGATTACCTTCCCTAAAGCGGCTCCACAGCGCATTATCTCGCTTGTCCCAAGCACGAGCGAAATACTCGGGGCACTGCATCTTGAGTCGCGCGTTGTCGGCATCGACTATAACACAAATTACCCGCCAACTCTGACCTCACGGCCAAAGGTCTCTAATGCGAGCGGAGCCTATAACGTTGAGCAAATCGTCTCCTTAAAGCCTGACCTGGTACTGAGCTATGGTGGCGAGACCAAGCAATATGATACACAGTTCAAGCAACTGGGTCTTAACGTCGTTGACCTGTCATTATCCAACCTTTCACAGACGCTGCAGGAGATCATGCTGGTAGGCCGCCTCACCTCCACCGAGGATGCGGCGAAGGTACTTACGCAGCAGCTTCAGCAGCAAATTGACCAGGTCAAGTCTGCCGTCACTGGAACTCCTGCACCCAAGGTCCTACTCGAAGTGGACGATAGCACGCCTGGAAAGCCCTACGTCTTTGGCGGCGGCACCTTCGGGGACGAGATTGCCCAGGACGCCAACGCGGTCAACATCTTCCATAGTAATACCAGCAGCGGCGGCTATCCACAAGTGACCGACGAGGCGATCATCTCCGCCAATCCACAATACATTCTTCTCACCGAGGACCCCAACTATGGTGGTGATCCCAACGCCGTATACAAACGCCCCAACTGGGGTACCATTGCCGCGGTCAAGGCACACAAGGTCTACCACATCAACACCGATATAACTCAGCGTCCTGGACCACGCATCGTCGAGGGCCTCCGCTGCGTCGCGCAAATCGTCCATCCCGATAAGTTCACGGGGGCATTGCCGGACTATTGCTCGGCGACAGTGTAAGGCACAACAGGCTCTTATTGAAGAGAATCTTTTTACAATACGCCTCCTTCATACCGTCTCCACATGTCTGCCGCTAGTGTGTAGGTATCGGCAACGACGCCATAACGAGCAAAGTAGCGGTAGACGCGCTCGATATCGCGGACAAACAGGGGGAAAACGTTCGTGTTCTGGCGCGGGTCAACAGCCTGTGCAAAGTCGATGAGCCAGGCTGTTCCCTTCCAGTAGAGAATGTTGTACTCCGACAGATCACCGTGAACGCGATTATGGGTAAGGCATAGCTCGATGTTGCGCAGAACGGACTGGAAGAGCAGTTGTGCCTCTTCTTGTGCCAGAATGACCTCGCGCAGGAGTGGCGCAGGTTCGCCTACATCGCCTATGTACTCCATCAATAGCGCGTTACCGACATGCGCCAGTGGTCTGGGCACGTCGACACCGATAGTGTAGAGCAGAGTATGCGTCTGGAACTCGTAGTCAATCCAGGACGCAACCTGGGCTGCTCGTCCCTTCTCGCTCCTAAAAGCATCCCGTTGATGACGGCTGTTATGCGTCACCTTCCCATCTACATCACGCTGCGTGCGTCCCTCTCGATAGATCGCATCGTTTTTCAGGCTGCGGAACATACGTGGACGATAAATTTTCGCCGCCGCATACTCCAGACCCGTCGTGGGATCTGCGGTGCAACAGTAGACGGTGGCCTCCTTGCCACTTTTGACGACATGCAGCACGTCGGTAATCAGGGCTTGCTCATAGAAATCAGTGAGAGACGAAAGAATCCAGGACGCATCTCGCTTACCAGCGAGGAAGGTCGGGTTGAACTGCGCTTTACTAAGCTCGTCTTCCTTTAGCGATTGCGATTGCAGCCAGCGTTGTACATCGACGTTGCTCTCATAGCTCTCTTTTTTGACTGGCTTCTGTTGCGACGACTGAACTCGTTTGACCTTTAGTTTTCGGTATGGCATCTCTTCGTCTTCGAGTTCATAATCGGTATGTTTGCTCATGTAGTATCCTTTTTGTGGCATAATTTGCCTACGATATTTGCTGGAATCGGGCATCAATAATATGATGATGCAGTTCGCGGGGATGCTCTGAGCATGAAAAGGCCACGGCTCAACCATGGCTGATAGCAAGAGGACGAGGGAGGAACGCCTATGTGTACCTATTGATGCGCGTGCGTAGCTACACCTGAACACCCCTCTTTGCCATAGCAGCGGTGGGAATAAGCTCAGAGACCATAATTGAGGTTGTCATGGATTTTTGTCTCCTTTCGCTCTGTTGTGATAAGGATAGCGTAACATGCTGATCAAAGCGCGTCAAGTGCAATAAATACGTAGGGGTCTCTTGTCAGAATGCGATATGATATAGTTCATGACGGATACTATTCCGCTTAGTGCAAGTAGTGTGTAAAAGCCTGCTTTGTTAGCATCCTGGCTATGAGGAAGCACATGCAAATCAGTGAACCAGCCGAATATGTTATCCTGGGTCTGCTTAAGAGTCAGCCCATGTACGGCTATGAGATGTTTCAGCAGTTTGAAAATGGTACCCTGGGCCAGATTGTTCGATTAGAGATGAGCCAGATGTACGCCTTCCTTAAGAAGTTAGAAAAGCTGGGATATATCGAGACGCAACTAGAACCGCAGGGGGCCCGCCCTCCGCGCAAAATTCATTCTCTCACCGAGACAGGTGAGGCTGTTCTGATGCGATGGCTCACGCAACCAGTAGAGAAGCCGCGCGATATACGTATCCTTTTCCTCATCAAACTCTACTTCATACAGCAATTCCAGCCTCAGCAGACAGGCACACTAATCGACCAGGAGATAGTGGCTTGTAAGCGCTTCCTCGACAACCTGGAAGCGAAACATCGCACTAACCTAGAAAATGGCGATACAGATTTCTTCGAGCACGTTGTGTTGCGCAGCCGTATTCACCAGACCCGCTCGCTCCTGGATTGGATGCACGAACTGCAAACAGAACTTGTAGGGGTCTAATTTATCACACCCACATCAGTACAAGACCAACGTGGGATTCTTGCCGTGATGCGGGTGTAATAAATTAGACCCCTACAAATGCACTTCTGCACATTTTTCCACCTGGTTATCCACATTCTCTGTGGATAACTTCCTATTGTATATATTTTTTGCCCTCGAAGCAGTGATTTCTCGTTACGTGGAAAACTTATTCGTAGCACCACACTCGAAGTGTCATAAATTTGCTGTTTATCCACATTGTCCACATATATCATCACGATACGTGCGTTTTCCACAAAAGTTATTCACAGTTTATCCACTTATCCACCATATGACAGTTGGACTGTTACACTCTCCATGTTTATTCACAAGCAATGTGGATAAGTTATCCACATTGTCCACATATATCATCATGATACGTGCGTTTTCCACAAAAGTTGTTCACAGTTTATCCACTTATCCACTGATGCCACAAGCGGGACGCAGTTATCCACCCACAATGTGGATAAGTTATCCACATTGTCCACAATACTACACTGATACTGTCACAGTTCGTATGTCTATCCACAATGTTTGTGGATAACTTATCCACATTATCCACATATATCGCGGCGATATATAAGTTTTCCACAAAAGTTATTCACATAGACTGTGGAAAATTTTCCATGCCGCTTATAAGAGTGGAGTATTTTAGAGTATAGTGTGGAAAATTCATCTATACATCGGACAGGGAGAATGAGCAAAAAGTGGATAAGCTACCTCAAAATGTGGACAACTGCTTAAAAGTGTGTAAAAGTCAACCAATGATTTTCCCTCTCTTTTTTTTCCACATTGGCGGTGGATAACTTATCCACATATATAATGAGCGGTGGATAATCATAAAAAGCTATCCACATCTTCAGTGGATAAGTTATCCACATATATAGGAAGTAGTGGATAACCACAAAAAGCTATCCACAGGGGGAGTGGATAACTTATCCACATACTCATCAGAGGTGGGGACGTAATGAAAACTTATCCCCATCCCTACTCAATGTTATCCACCTTCATCTTATTTTTATCCACAGGTTATACAATGATTTACGTGTTGTGGATACATTATCAACATATTGGAAAACGGCTCAGGAGGCCGACGAGAGGGAGAGAAGGCCGCATAAATAGGAAGCTTTTTACAAGCTTATCCACTTATCCACCGTCCCTACTACTGCTACGATACTATATATTTTTATAATAAATAAGAATCTTAGTATATAGGGACGGTGGATAAGTGGATAAGTGGCTTTGCTGTGAGGTAAAATATTTTTACGTTAGATTGGAACAAACGTCTACAATATCGAGAAAATGAATTAGACTCCTACATTTGTCATCAAGCATGCAACTTTCTATAACATTGTTCGTTATATGTGTTGGAAGATAAACAGAACAGCCTGTGCAGAGGATTTGAGATGACTTCTACTATCGAGACCATCAAAGCAAAGATAGATGTGGCAGACGAGATCGGCCTCGTTGTCCCTCTACAGAAGTCGGGAAAGGCGCTCAAGGGCCTCTGTCCGTTTCACAACGAGCGCACGCCATCTTTCTATGTCTTTCCAGAGGCACAGACGTGGCACTGCTTCGGATGCAATGAGGGTGGGGATGTCTTCACCTTTGTGCAGAAGCAGCAGGGGCTAGAGTTTCGAGACGCTTTGTTCTACCTCGCGGAGAAGGCTGGTGTACCTGTCGAGGACTCACCAGGTCGTAATCCTGAAGAGGAGCGTGAGAAGAGCGCTGTCAAAGAGCGACTAAGGAAGCTCAATGAGGATGCGCTGCTCTGGTTTCACCAATCACTCTTGAAGTCGAAAGATGCGGCAGAGGCACGTGCCTATGTACAGAGTCGTGGTATTTCATCTGAAACCGTAATCGAGTTTGGCCTGGGGTATGCTCCCGACTCCTGGGATGGTCTATCACACTACCTGCTTGCACAGGGCTATACAGAGCGTGAACTGGTCACGGGCGGTTTGGCGCGAGAGCGCGAAGGGGTCGGGTTGGTAGGGAGTGAGGAGAATGCGAATGGCGACAGCGGAGGTGGCAATGGAATTTATGACTACTTTAGAAATCGTCTTGTCTTTCCTATTCGGGACAGTAGGAGTCGGGTGATTGGCTTTGGTGGCCGCGCGCTGGGCGACGGTAAACCGAAGTATTTGAATTCGCCACAGACGCCGCTCTTTGAAAAAAACAGTGTACTTTACGCTCTAGACATGGCACGAGATGCAATAAAACAAGCTGGTCAGGTTGTTATAGTAGAAGGATATGTTGATGCGATTATCGCGCATCAATACGGTACGAAGCAAACAGTCGCGTGTATCGGTAGTGCTATCACCGAGAAGCACATTCAACAGCTCAAAAAGCTGACCAAACAGGTGACACTCGCTCTCGACCCCGATGCGGCAGGAAGTGCTGCTACCGAGCACGGCATTCAGGAAGCATTAAAGACCTTTGATCGTACCATCGTTCCAGTACCTTTAGCATCAAGTTCAGTCCAGAGCCGTGGAAAGAACAGGGAGTCTGCTCATGGCATGATTATGCTGGAAGAGCAGGTCGATGCCGAGATCAATGTACTCCAACTTCCACCAGGAGAGGATCCCGACGAGGTTATCAGGCGCGATCTATCAACATGGCTCTACGCGGTAGCGCATCCACTACCTTTGATTGATTACTACTTCGTGACAAAAACAGCCAATTTAGATTTGCGGGAGTCACATAACAAGGCTGAGGCCGCGAAGCAGTTACTCCCAATTGTAGCTGCGATACATGATAGTGCCAAGCGTGAGGAGTATGTTCGCAAATTAGCTCGCATACTCCGTGTCGATGAGCATAGTCTATCGCAAGATTTGCGAGATATACGGAAAAAGCAGTCATCTAGTAGTGTAAGAGCCGCGTTTTCTGATCCTACTAGACCGTATCGAGCACAGGCGGCGAAGCAAGAAGCGAAAGAACCTGAATGGCTTAGTGACCAACAGGGAGAAGAGTCCCAGAAACAAGACAAGAATGTTACTAATCAGAAGGTTCCATTCGTTAGTATTGACAAGAGTAAGGCTGATAAGCTACAATGGGAGGACTACCTGATTGGGCTACTCTTGCAAAATCCTGGGTTAAGTCCGTATATTTGTGGTATAATACACGATGGTGACTTTGCTGGGACAGACACGCGAGAGTTGTACCGCATTCTCAACTCTTTGTATTCACGTGGTTCTTCCCCCTCATATCAATCCTTAGAACAATTTGTGCCTTCAGCGTTGCTAAAAACAATCGCAAGAGCACAGCAGTCCGTTGAGTCGAGGTCCCCGCTAGATGGGGCAGGACAGGTCAAATCGGCTGTCCAATGTGCCACCCGGCTCAAGCGAACGCGGCTCGTACAATTGAATACGGAACTACAATATCTTTTGCGGGAAGCAGTCGATTCTGGCGATAACACTGGAGTACGGCAGCTTCAGCAGCGGCTGATAGAAGTGCATCAGCAGGTACGAACAATCGACTCGGCAACGCATCTTCAGGGATAGCGTCTGAGCCAGGTGTAGATGATGTGATAGCCAGATAAATTAAACAAGCCAGTAAGCGGAATCATTTTACCAAGTAGGATTGGAAGACAGGATTTCTCCCTTTTTTATTCGTTTATCGTAGTGAGCCTGTTTTCTGAAGGGGGATGCCAGAATGGTGAATCGGAAACAAGATGTGATGGATCGAGTTGTACATGATGAGCGGAGTATGGCGGGTGGAATGAAAAACGCAGAACCTCTGCGCAACGTGTTTTCATTAGAACGTTTTAATGAGTCGATGTTAAATAATGGACATGTTTTTGGTGTTGATGACGTAGGTCATCATGCTCATGTCGCAACCAGCGGCAGTCTCGGAACTGCCGCAGATGAGAATGAGTCATTTGACCTGTTTAAGCTACAGGACGAAGAGCCTATGGACGCCCTGGACCCAACCAAAGATCCACCAGTAGACTGGGAACCGGGACCGGAGGATGTGGAAGTGATAGCAGAGGTGACGGCTGATCCCAAGTGGGAAGAGCTGCAAGACGGTTTCGGCATCGTGGTCGCTGACCTGGAAAGTAGCCTGGATGATCCCGTGCGCATGTACCTGCGCGAGATCGGTCGTGTGCCCCTGCTCTCAGCAGAGGAAGAGGTACGGTTGGCGCAACGCATGGAGCGCGGCAAAGTCGAGCGTCTCAAGGCAGAGCAGCACAAGAGTGTACCCAATCGTCGCTATATCGAAGACGGTGAAGAGGCACAACGCCGCTTGACCGAGGCTAATCTGCGCCTCGTTGTCAGCGTGGCTAAAAAGTACATTGGACGCGGTATGAGCCTGCTAGACCTGATCCAGGAGGGGAATATCGGCTTGATCCGTGCGGTCGAGAAGTTCGACTACACCAAGGGCTACAAGTTCAGCACGTATGCGACCTGGTGGATTCGCCAGGCAATCACGCGTGCTATCGCGGACCAGGCACGTACAATCCGCATTCCGGTCCATATGGTCGAGACGATCAACCGCCTGATTCGCATCAGTCGTCGCCTGCTGCAGGACCTGGGCCGTGAACCTACGTCCGAGGAGATCGCTGAGCAGATGGAGATCAGTGCGGAGAAGGTGCGCGAGATCATCAAGGTCAGCCAGGAGCCGGTTAGCCTCGAAACGCCTATTGGCGAAGAGGATGATAGTCATCTGGGTGACTTCATTGAAGATCACACCGCCCTGGCACCCGCCGAGGCCGCAAGCCATCAGTTGCTCAAAGAGCAGGTCGAGGATGTCCTGGACAGCCTGACCGAGCGTGAGCGCAAGGTGCTACAGCTGCGCTTTGGACTCGACGACGGACGAAGCCGCACGCTGGAAGAGGTGGGCAAAGAGTTCCACGTTACCCGCGAGCGTATTCGCCAAATCGAGGCCAAGGCCCTGCGTAAACTGCGCCATCCAAGCCGCAGCCGCAAGCTGAAAGATTACCTGGACTAAGTTCTTAATAGACAAAAAAGAGGTGCACAAGGAGCAGCGCTCCTTGTGCACCTCTTTTTTGTCTATTAAGAACTTAGTCCTATTGCGCAATGGCTATACTGGAAGGGAAGCAAGATATATAGTTGCTGGTGAGGGAGTACCATATGCAATCTAGAAATTATATTGTACCTTCGGCTCGGTCGAGGACACAGATAAAACATAATATACTTAACACTTTAGAAAAACAAGAGTATGCAGAGGATGCATGGCTCAATGATGCTAGTCCTACGTCCAGGACGCACGCTCAGGCACATACCGTACATTATGAAGAGTTGCCGACAATGCCACTCTCGATGTTCAGCTCCTCTCTTGTCAAACAAAATACGGAAGATGCTCCTTCTGAAGAGTTGCTAGAAGACACAGATAAAACAATCAAATTAAACAGACGAAAATTGGAGCGTCGCTATGGACCACTCGACTCACTCTTACAAGACAAAAGTATTTCTATTGTGACTGCTCTCAGTCCTAAACGTATTTATATTGAGCGTAACGGACAGATACAGGAAACACCCTATAGCTTCATAGACGAACAACACATGGTATGTGTCATTGAACGTCTTCTGCGCTCTGCTGGTCAGTCCATGCCTATCCATAGCCCTTTGACCGACGTGCGGCTTCCCGATGGGTCCTTTCTCACTGTGGCTATGCCACCAAGTGCAGTAAATGGCCCGGCATTGACTATTCGTAAGAGTACGAAAAAGATGCTTACCATGAATGAACTTGTAGAACAGGGTTGGATGAGTCAGGCAATGGCGGACGTATTGCTTGCCTGTGTCCAGGCACGCCTGAACATCATCGCCTGTGGACACGTGGGTTCCGGTAGGACAACACTCTTAAACGCACTCTGTGCCGCCATTCCAGAGCGTGAGCGCATAGTCACTATTGAAGAGGTAGCAGAGTTGCGGCTGAAACAATCGCAGGTCGTTGGATTACTGACTCAACGAACTGGCTCCGACACAACTGAGCAGGTTACGCTGCGCGACCTGCTCATACACGCTCAGCGTATGCAGGCCAGCCGTATCATCGTTGGTGAGTGTCGCGGTAACGAGGCCACAGAATTGCTACAAGCCATGTACAGTGGCCTCGATGGTAGTATGATGACGATGTACGCACACAACGTAAAAGACTGTCTGACGCGTTTTGAGACGCTTTGTCTGGCAGGCAGTACACAGATTACGCCTACTACATCAGCGCTAATACGTACACAAATCGCACAATCTCTGAATATAGTCGTCTCCTTGTCGCCTGAACAGAAGATAACGAATATCGCAGAAATCCAATATGCTGATGGCGATCCCCTTAAAGTACAAAGCCTCTTTCACTATCGTGCTGCTGACAAGGATACTGCATCAACTCGAAAAGGAATATTTGAGCCAAGTGGTTTCTATCCCACTTTCATGGAAAAATGTGAGGCAATGCAGGTGAATATACCACGCGAGACGTTCCTGGCGCGCGCTACTCTATAAAAAGCTGAATATTACTAAGTCGAAGTCATCTCCTTTTTCACATGCGCTTTTACTGCTGAGCAGAAACTACACCGACAGCGGTACCGTAGCACAACACCTCAGTAATACCCTGCATAAGCTCGGTGGTATCGTAGCGCACACCAATTACAGCATTTGCACCCAACTGTTGTGCATGTTGTATCATCAGTTCATAGGCATCACGCCGTGAGTTCTCGCACAGTTCCGTGTAGAGCGTGATATCACCACCTGCAAGCTGTTGAAAGGCGGCACCAATTTGCCCTACTACACTGCGCGAACGAACGACGATCCCACGTACCATTCCGTAGTTGCGAGCGATGGAGTAACCAGGGAGTTCAAACGCGGTTGTAATAAAATTATGTTCCATGTAAAACCTCCTTATTCCTTATGAATCGCAATCGTGCCCAGACATGTCTTCAATGAGACATTCAATAAGAAATGAAATAGAAAACGATAGCCATATATGACGGTGAAAACGTAACAAATCTAGTGTTACATTTTCACTGTCATATATGGCTATCCCATTATCCCTACTCTTTTACGCACAATCTCGACAAAATCAGGCTTGATACTCGCACCTCCAACAAGCGCGCCATCCATAGTGGAGCTAGACATACAGTCGTTGATGTTTTCTGATGTGACGCTTCCACCATATAAAACGTGTATTGCCTCAGATTCATCTTTGCCATACATACTACCGTAAAGCTGTCGAATGAGTTGCGCAACCTTACCTGCATCTTGCCCTGTTGCTGCCTTCCCACTGCCGATGGCCCAGATTGGTTCGTAGGCTATCACTACCTTGCTGGCCTGCTCTTTGGGAAGATTGGATAGGCTCCGCTGCACCTGAGTGCGGATCACCTGCTCCGTCTGACCTGACTCGTGCTGTTCCTGGTTTTCGCCGATACAGACAATCGGGCGTAAGTTGTTCTGAAGGGCTGCTTGCACTTTTTTATTGACCAGTTCGTCGGTCTCGCCAAAGTACATACGACGCTCCGAGTGACCGAGGATGACGCTGCTGCACAACTCATGTAGCATCGACGGTGATATCTCACCTGTGAAGGCACCCCTCTCCTCAAAGTACATATTCTGCGCGCCCAGTTCGATAGTGCCGGGTAGGGACGGCTGTAAGCCATTCATGACATCTCGTACCGCACTCAAGGAGATTGCAGGAGGACAGAGAATGCATAGCATATTGTTATCATTGCCCATCACCTGTGCTAATTTAGGCAAAATCTCTGTGGCAAAGTTAGTCGCCTCTTTCGGCCCATAATTCATTTTCCAATTGCCCGCGATGAGCTGGGCACGAGCGGATGCCATAATTATTCCTCCACATATACATTGTGATGTTTGCCTGCTGAAATGGCCTGCGACCATTTCAGCAGGCAAACATCACAATAAATTATTACGTATCCTGTAACGCTGCAACGCCTGGAAGTGTACGACCCTCCAAGAACTCAAGTGAGGCTCCACCACCTGTTGAAACGTGCGTCATTTTGTCTGCTGCACCAGCATGTTCAACCGCCGCTGCGGAGTCACCACCGCCAACGATGGTAGTTGCGCCCTCCTGAGTCCGGTCTACTAATATCCGTATTGTGGCGTTGGTGCCTTCGGCGAATTCGGGTATTTCCGCGATGCCAAGTGTGCCATTCCACAGAATCGTGTTGGCCGCTTCGAGCGACTCTCGGAAGTTGGCGACGGTAGCCGATCCAATATCGACGATGCGCCATCCCTGTTTTGGAACCTGATAGCAGGTCACGGTTTTGTAAATGGCATCCGGCGCGACGCGATCCGCGATGACGACGTCCGAGGGAAGGTGCAGTACAGTATTGTGCTGGTGTGCCTGCGAGATAAGTTCGCGAGCCGCGTCTAGCTTGCTCTCCTCAAACAGCGATTCGCCGATCTCGTAGCTCTCGGCTGCGAGGAACGTGTTCGCCATACCACCGCCGATCAAGAGAATATCCGCGATCTCGATGAGCCGCACCAGCACTGCGATCTTATCGGAAACCTTCGCACCGCCAATGATGGCGGCAAAAGGCCGCTTCGGGTTCTCCAATGCCGCGCCCAGGAAGTTTAATTCTTTCTCCATTAGAAAACCTGCAGCACCGGGGAGGATATGTGCAACACCTTCCGTCGATGCATGTGCACGATGGGCCGTGCCGAAGGCGTCATTGACATAGATCTCCCCAAGAGAGGCAAGTTGTTGTGCGAACGCTGAATCGTTCTTCTCTTCCTCCTTATGGAAGCGCAAATTCTCCAGGAGCAGGACATGACCTGGTTGAAGTGCCTTCGCCTGTGCCTCGACCTCTGGCCCGATACTATCCTTAGCTGTCTGAACTGGCTTATGCAGCAGCTCGCTTAAACGTTGCGCAATTGGTGCCATGCGCAGTTTCTCAACGGCCTTGCCATCTGGTCGGCCTAGATGTGACATGAGCACGACCGAAGCTCCCTTATCGAGAAGATAGCTGATAGTAGGAAGAGCTGCAACAATACGTGTGTCGTCGGTAATGTGTTGCTCTTCATCCAGAGGTACATTGAAGTCAACGCGAATCAACGCTCGCTTCCCTGCAACGTCGATATCGCGTACTGTTTTCTTGTTCATCAAAAGTTCCTTTAGAAACTCTTTTGCCCAACGAAATTTGCAAGATCGGCGACGCGACTAGAATAGCCCCACTCATTGTCATACCAGGCGATTACCTTGACCATGTTTCCGCCAAGTACCATCGTCGAAAGCCCATCCACGATAGACGAGTGTGAGTCGCCACGATAATCAGTAGAGACCAGCGGCTCTTCGTTAATATCGAGAATACCCTTGAGTGGACCGGAGGCAGCCTCTTTGAATGCGGCATTGACGGAATCCTTTGACGCCTCTTTACGCACCGTCGCTACAAAGTCCACGACGGAGACGGTCACAGTGGGAACCCGGAGCGACATACCATCAAAGCGGCCCTTCAACTCGGGGATGACGAGGGCAAGTGCGCGGGCAGCACCGGTAGAAGTAGGAATGATGTTCGCACCAGCAGTACGCGCGCGGCGCAGGTCATTATGTACCTGGTCGAGAATGCGTTGATCGTTGGTGTATGAGTGGATGGTGTTCATCAGGCCGTATTCGATGCCAAAAGTGTCATTGAGGACCTTCGCTGTCGGTGCAAGACAGTTGGTGGTACAGGAGGCGTTAGAGATAATGTTATGCTTAGCAGGATCGTACGTATCATCGTTGACGCCCAGCACAATAGTCTTGTCTTCACCCTTTGCAGGTGCGGAAATAATGACTTTCTTAGCGCCGCCCTGTAAATGTGCCGCAGCCTTATCGGCATCGGTAAAAAAGCCCGTTGACTCGATGACAAGCTGCACCCCGAGATCGCCCCAGGGAATTTGCGCAGGGTCGCGCTGTGAAATAACCTTGATGCTGTGCCCATTGACAATAAGGGCCTCTGGTGTTGCCTCGACCTCGCCAGGGAAACGTCCATAGGTGGAGTCATATTTCAAAAGGTGCGCATTCGTCTTCGTGTCGGTGAGATCATTGATGGCGACCACTTCGATATCCCGTGGATACCGCTCAAGCATCGCCTTCATCGACTGGCGACCAATACGTCCAAAGCCATTAATGCCTACGCGAATAGCCATGTTTTTTTACTCCTGTCACTTACATTATATTCGTAGACTTCCAATGTTTCACGTGAAACATTATGATGAATTGAGAGAACCTCTATACAGGCGACCACAAGGGATTGCCCCTACTATACACGATTGTCGCCTTTGGCGACGCAGTATAGGCTTATCCCTGCCCTGCACTTGTCTCTTCCTGCTCTCATTACCTACAGGGTATCATCTGCTGATTGAACTATCAAGCCTTGGAACGGGAATGAAGCCTATCGAGAAACGGATATAGTCGTCGGTGTAGCCAAAGCCGGAACCGGGCACTCCTGCAATGCCCGTCTTCTCGAAAAGCGAGAATGCATCCTCTTCTGGCTGCAATCGGCTCCAGTTATATACGGTTGCATCGTCGTCGATGTAGATGTCTTTAAAGAGATGCTGTTCCTCGTCTATACGGCGCAACTGCTCTATGAAGCGCTGACGACGCAGGCGATAAAAGGCCCTCAACTTTTCAGAGAGCCACGGGCGTGCCTCTATAAGACGCATGTATGCCATGAAGCGCAGTTGCCACTCTCCAGGAAGTGAGGCCATAGTGTTTGTCCAACAGGGGGCAAGAGCAGATGCTATCGCAGGATCTCCTGCTGTTACCCAACCGAAGCGTTCACCTGTAAGGGTGTGCGTCTTCGAGAAACTGCTGATAAAAATGGTGTGCTGCAACACATCTGGTTCAGAGAATGTCGCCATCCTCGCTCGATCCTCTTCTGGTTTGCCCGTCCCTATATATGCGAGGTCCGCGAGGATAAAGATGTCGCGTCCCACACCACGATATTTTCTTAGTATCGCGTGAATATTCGTCAATTCCTCTGCTGTATAAGCAAAGGCTGTAGGATTGTTGGTTATCGTGAGGTAGAGTACGTGGATGTCCTGATGTTGTTGAAGCATTGAGTCGAGCTGCTCAGCAGTCAGTTTGAAGTGGTTTTCCGGTAATGTGTGGAAATGGTGAAGGCGGTAGCCATAAGACCGCGCCTGCCATTCTGGTACACCAAAGCCGGGCGCAGGAAAGAGAACCGCGACCTCATGAATGTCGCGCTCTCTATACATGAGGCGTAGGCCGCGCAAGACCTTGTCGATACCGTCCATCGCGCCCAGACTTGCGGCAACCTGTTCTTTTGGAATTAGGAGCAGCCACTGCTGCATCTCCTGTGCCAACCATTCGCGCAGAATGGGATTACCGATACCATAAATGTCATAGATGCGTGGATCGAAGCCACGTGCCAGCAAGAGCCGTTCGCATTCCATCATCTGGTTACGCAGCCAGAGATAGGTTGCACCCGTCGCGGTGTAGCCCTCTAACTGCTCACCAGGGAGCGCAATCCCTACTTCGTCGGCAAGAAGACGATAATCGCCTGAACCGCCAGGAGCGCCTTCATATTCTGTAACAAGCCGTAGATTAATGTCACCTATGGTACGATTGACAATTTCAGATTGAATAATATCATCAGCTATATGATGTGCTCGACACTCGCGCTCAAGCTCTGCCACTATTCGCGCCATAACGCGAATGGGCCCAGCACCTTCTTGAATATGTGGTCGATAACGTTTTAGGATATCGCTACGTAGTTGTCTGAGTAGGGTGCGTTGTTCCTGTATTGCAGAGGCGGAAGTAGTGGGCAAGTCCACAGAAAGTTTGTGGCTAATCACCGGAGAGTCTCCCTTCATATACGCTCATCATGGCGTATCTTTTAGCAGCATAGTCCGCGTTGACTTGCTTTACCCTTAAAGTGTAGCACATGGCATGAGGGGCGGCAAGTCAACAAAGATGAGCAGTTCCACCAAGTGGCTCCAGTTTTTTGTAGAATCAGGATGCCCATGCTCAAATTCATCGTATAATAACGCGTAAGAATTAAACGCAGTGTTTCACGTGAAACATTCATGGAGATATGCCTATGTTCCAGCATAAAACAGTCGTCATTACGGGTGCGGGACGCGGAATAGGTCGTACACTTGCTCTTGGTTTTGCTAAACAAGGAGCAAGTGTACTCGTCCACTACGCCCACTCGCGCCAGGATGCTGAAGACGTAGTTCATCAAATTGAGTCGTCAGGTGGCCGCGCAGCATTAGCACAAGCTGATATAAGTCAACCAGAGGAGATAGCCCGCCTCGTTACTGAAGCCCATTACACTCTCGGTCCTATCGATGTATGGGTTAACAACGCTGGAGCCAGCGTTAACTCGAAAGAGACAAAGGGTATGAGCGAGGTTGAGGTCTTCGAGCGCGTAATGGCGGTGGATGTGATGGGCGCATGGCAATGCTGTCGCAAGGTTGAGCCGTATGTACGTGAGAATGGCTGCATCCTCAATATTGGTTGGAATGGTGCACTATCTGGCGCACCTGGTTTGACAAACCAGTTGTATGCTATGAGCAAAGGTGCAGTTACATCACTAACACGCTGTCTGGCTGTAGAATACGCGCCGCGCATTCGCGTCAATTGCATTGCTCCTGGCTGGATTGAAAACGATTGGTCTAAAAGTCTTTCGGAGACAACGCGCCAAAGGATGATTCGGGATGTCCCGATGAGACGTTGGGGGATGGCGGAAGATGTCCTGGGAACGGCTCTTTTTTTAGCCTCTACTTCCGCCTCATATATTACAGGTCAGATCATTCTTCTAGATGGTGGTGAGATTATGCGCTAAGGTTCACGTGAAACATGAGCGCATACTATTCACATGTTTCACGTGAAACATTGATTTTTGATATAGATGAAATGTGAGTGAGCATGGCGACCCTCGCGGTCGCCACTACATTTCATCATCAACAAACAGACCGTCTTTCACCGCCCTTGCCATTGTCGCCATATCCGGTGCCAGCACACGGTCATTCTCCAGTTTCGGCACAAGCTCTCGCACTCGCTCATATGCACGCTGTACACCCACACCTGGCTTAAGTGGCTTACGGAACTCTAGCATCTGGGCAGCGCACATCAGTTCGATGGCGACGATTTGCTGAGTGTGTTCAAGCACGCGCAGCAGTTTGTGAGCACTGGTAACGCCCATACTGACGAAATCTTCCATGCCTGCTGAGGTCGGGATGGAGTCGATACTGGCAGGATGAGCCAGTATTTTGATTTCGTTCACAAGGGCTGCCGCTGCATATTGTGTGATCATAAAACCAGAGTTGAGTCCTGGATTGGGCGTTAGAAAAAGTGGCGCACCGCCTTTATCCCATTCATGCGGTCCCATCAGATCGTAGACGCGCCGCTCGGAGAAGCTTGCCAGTTGTGCCAGCCCAATCGCCAGCATATCCAGCGCCAGCGCCAATGGTTGACCATGGAAGTTACCGCCACTGATTACATCACCATCTTCAGGAAAGACAAGCGGATTATCCGTGACAGCATCCAGTTCACGCTCAAAGATACCAGTACAGTAGTCCATCACGTCGCGAATAGCTCCAAAAACCTGAGGAGCACAGCGCAGTGTATATGGGTCCTGCACGCGCGGACAATCCTCATGGCTCTTGTTGATTGTACTATGACGTACTAGCATGCGTAGATGAGTGGCACTAACCTGTTGTCCCTGTTGTCCACGTCGCTTATGGATACGCGCGTCCAGAGGAACATGACTGCCCAGTAAGCCCTCAAGGCTCATTGCGCAGGCGACCTCAGCCGTCCACACTAACGTGTTTGCATCTTCCAGGGCCAGGACCGCAATCGCTTCCATCAGATGCGTACCGTTAATGAGTGCCAGACCCTCTTTTGCCTGCAGGTGTAGCGGCTCGATTCCCACCAGTCTCAACGCTTCCACTCCGGTGTAACGTTGGCCCTTATATACTGCTTCACCTTCACCGACAAGTACCAGCCCGAGATGTGCTAATGGTGCGAGATCACCACTTGCCCCAACAGATCCTCTTGAAGGAATAACTGGGTGAACCTGCGCATTGAGAAGCGCGATAAGTATCTGCACAATCTCGACACGTACACCTGAATGACCTCGTCCAAGGCTCGCAGCCAGTAAAAGCATCATACCGCGTGTCACTTCTTCACCGAGGGGTTCGCCCACACCTGCCGCATGACTGCGCAACAAATTGTGCTGAAGGTCTACCAGTTGCTCCCGCTGAATACGGACACTGCTCAAATGCCCAAATCCCGTCGTGACTCCATAAACCTTCTGACCCTCAGCCGCAATCGTGTCGATCACCGACCGAGCAGCCCTGATGCGAGAGATAGAGTTGTCACCAAGCGTAACCCGTGCATAATGGCGAGCGACGGCGAGAACTTCACCGCTTGTGAGTGCTTGACCATTAATGGTGACATGAGCAGCTTGCTGTTGTATAGATGCGATCTTCTCCATAGAAGTTTCCTTTCTGGGCGTCATTGCCCACATTCTAACATGGAAGATAAGAGAGGGGTATGCTTTGAGGTTCACCGCCTCAAGTCATACCTCTTATCTTCCATGTACATTCGTCACGATTTGCGCTATAGGTGCCACTACTACCAACATCAATGTTACGATAAGCAGCGGCAAACTCACGAAGCGTGTGATACATGCAAATTGAGGCGGTGCCAGCAATACAAAGAAGTAAAGACACTGCGCCAAACCAGCATATTTTCCCCACACTGTTGAGCCGAAACATACTGGATGCGTGAATAAAAAATAACTGATTAATGCAGCTAGCAGAGGAACAAAAAAGCGTAACACCAGCATAGCACCGAGCCATAGAGGAAGAATATCGTTCTGAACAAGAATACTACTGAGCGTAAGATAGAGACAAAAATCAGCTTCGCCATCAGCGATTTGTCCAAGCTTGCTCTGCATCTTCGTACATCGTGCGACCAGTCCATCCAGGATATCGGTTACGACTCCAACAAGAAATACTAGCAACGCTAACCACACAGGCGTAGTCAAGCCACTAATGAGCCTGCTCAGGAGAAAAGATGCCGCCAATCCTCGCAGCCCTGTCAATATGTTAGCGGCACCAACCTTTTGCAACAGCTTTCCCGTCTGCGCCTGTCGATTTAAGCCCAGGTGCCAGAAGAGATCACTCTGCTGCCAGGCTACACAAAATACGAAGCCAGGAAGAAGACGCAGCGCAACATTTCCACCTTCAAAGACGTATACCGCGGCGCACATTCCTACCATTAAAACACTCATCAGCATCGTTATACGCACCCATGAATGCTTCAAGGAAGGATTGACATTTGCTGTCTCGCATGACATATTCCAGGATCGTTGTATAAAACGCCACCAGGCCAACGGACTGAAGCGATCCTTCTGAAGGGTGGTGAGCAGATCGACAACAAAAATATTTTTATTGATAGCGGTCTGTTGTCCGCGAGAAGCTTCCATTGATAGCCCTTCTATCGAAAAAACAATGTTTCACGTGAAACATTCGGTAACAGAGAAGCCATTGTAGGGGGCTCATTACATGTTACAATTCAGGGATACATGCAAATGTTTCACGTGAAACATTCCTCTCAGGCAATCAGCAGCTAGCATTGCACCACTACTGATTTCACAAGGTTCACGCCAAAGTGGTAGCCAATTTCATGATAGTCGCTTATTGACCAGATAGCAAGTTCACAGCGCTTGCCGATCTCGACGCTGCCAATTGAGTCCTGTAGTGCCAGCGCTTTTGCACCGGAGATTGTCGCGGCGGTCAGCGCCTCTTCGAGTGTCATTCCCATGGCCGACATTGCCAGGCCGAGTATCATCTGCATGTTTTCACAGTAAGAAGTACCCGGGTTGAAGTCTGTCGCTAATGCCACAGTGAGGCCGCGATCAAGATAGCGCCGCGCCAGTGGATAAGGACTACGTAGAGTGTAGGAGCAGCCAGGTAGGAGGGTTGCGACGACATCAGCTTCGCGCATAGCGTCCAGGTCGGCATTGCTGGCATGGTCAAGATGGTCGGCTGAAACCGCGCCCAGTTCTGCCGCGAGCTGCGCACCCCCAGACGGACTGAGCTGATCGGCATGAAGCTTGAGTTGATAGCCTAGCTCTTTCGCTCTTGTGAGTATACGCCGACTCTCTTCCAGTGTAAACGCTTCACGCTCACAAAACACATCGCAGAAACGTGCAAGGCTTACGAACGAGGGAAGCATTTTGTTCACAACAAGATCAACATATTCAACCCGTCTCTCTCTATACTCAGGAGGAACGCTATGCGCACCGAGAAAGGTTGGAATAATACGCAATCTGTTATTATGCTCTATTGCGTCGGCCTCAAGTGCGTTTAGCTCGTTGACTACTCTCAAACATGCTTCTTCTGTTACGATATCCAGGCCGTAACCCGTCTTGACTTCAACAGTCGTTGTGCCATAGCCGCGCATCGTATCCAGCCGTGCTTGAGCAAGTGTTAATAGTGTATGTGTATCGGCCTTACGCGTGGCGTTCATCGTAGTGAGAATGCCACGTCCTTGTGCTAAAAGGTCTCCATAACTCACGCCATTGCGCCTCAAATGAAACTCTTCCGCGCGGTCGCCTGCGAAGACGAGATGAGTATGCGAGTCTACGAAGCCTGGAGTGATAACCGCTTTTTGCGCATCGATAAGAGTGATGCCATCGGCATCGACACTTGCATCTTGTAAAAAGAGTGGTTCGGTGGCGGCATCCGGTCCTATCCAGACGATGATGCCTTCATGCACCGCTAAGGCTGCATGCTCAAGGACCTGTAAGAGTCCTGTTGCTCCTTGAACAGGCTGTTGTGCGACAGTGACTAGCTGTCCAATGTTACGAATGACTGTACTTGCCTGAATGCGTTGTGTCGAGAAATCAACCATTGTGCCTTCTACCTCCTTTACCATGCTGTCTCAGACGTTATAACATACTCAAGTGCGAACGTCTACCAGCACTCTGCGGCGGCGTTGCACTGTTGTCTTGTATGCGGATATAATGAATGCCATAGGAACCAGTAAGGATTTAATTATGTACTTCGACACAAGGATGCATGTAGGGGTCTAATGATGGTTTTTAACCAAATAATGCGGCAATGCAGGATCGCGTAGGGGTCTCATTCATTACACCCTCGTTGCCACACGGCCAGCGTGGGATGATTGCCGAAAAGTAATTTGAGGAGTACACGTATGCGAGCAGTTGACGACAGCAGCCCTAAATATGCCGCTGTTCTCGGCGTTCTACGCGACTGGAAACAGTTGCCTGAAAGTGATCTGACACGCATACTGCGCAAGTACTACCTTACTACCGATGACTTTCGCGAGATGGAAGATCAGGGCTTACTGGTTATGTCCTTTGTGGGCGATGAGTATATGATTACTTCCACCATGTTGGGACGCATCTGGTTAGAGCAATACAACAGCGAGCAACAACAATAACGAATAGTATTGAGGAGTCGAGCAATGGCATACGAAGATGAAGACGAGGCGTTACCTTATACTACCATCGGAACCGACGATGCGAAACGCATGATCGATTCGGGTACGCATGTGATCGACGTGCGTACTCCAGAAGAGTGGAACCGTGGTCACATCGCCGAGGCCGACCTCGTGACAATTGGCGGCGTCTACTCCTTTGGCAAGGCACTTCAAGACTTGAACCTGCCACCGGACGAGGATGTGATCTTCGTCTGTGCATCGGGTCAGCGCAGCGCCATGGCTTCAGAGATCGCGCTGCTGACAGGTCTGCACAAGGTCTATAATCTGGCAAACGGGATGAATGGCTGGGTGGGTCGTCGCTATCCTATTGAACGGTAAAAACATATGGTTATAGATGAGGAATGAGGATGCATGCGTCTTCATTCCTCATCTATAACTCTACAATTAAAGGAGAGCATAAATGCCCTTGTTAGAAGGCAAGAAAGCCCTTATTTTTGGTGTCGCCAACCATCGTTCTATCGGGTGGGCCATTGCCCAGTCACTTGCCGCGGAAGGCGCGCAGATCATTTTGGCCTACCAGGAACGCATGGAAAAGTATGTGCGCGACCTGGCGGCGAAGATTCCTAATACACCTGTCATACCCTGCGATGTGCAGCAAGATGATCAACTTGACACAGCCTTTGCACAGGCGAGCGATATCTTCAAAGGCGAATTAGACATTCTCATTCACTCTGTCGCCTACGCACCGCCGAGCGAGCTAGAAAATCCCTTCGCTGAGACGACACGCGCAGGTTTCCATACGGCGCTCGACATCAGCGCGTACTCATTGATAGCGATGGCGAAGCGAGCGAAACCGTTAATGCAGGCACAAGGCGGTGGGAGTATCCTCACTCTCACCTACATGGCGAGTGAGCGTGTCATGCCCAAATATAATGTAATGGCGGTCGCCAAAGCCGCTTTAGAATGCAGTGTTCGCTATCTTGCTTTTGAGCTTGGTGAGCAAAACATTCGTGTCAATGCAATCTCTGCTGGCCCATTGAATACGCTTGCCGCGCGTGGCGTTTCTGGCTTTACCTCATTTCGTGAACAGATGGGGCAGGTCGCGCCACTGCGTCGCAATATCGAACAGAGCGAGGTAGGGGATGCAGCCCTCTTCCTCTGTAGCCCTTATGCGCGAGCTATCACAGGCGAGATCATGTTCGTCGATGCAGGCTATAATATTATGGGAGCATAAGAGATAATGAAGAATGGACTCGGTGAGGGCTTGCCCTCACCGAGTCCATTCTTCATTATCTCTTATGTAACATAGAGTATCCCTTTGCTATTGTTCTACGCGTCGTACGGTTGTTGGTGGCTCTGGTGCAGGTTCACCACATATGCTGCAGAAGCGCGCATTCGAGCGATTCATATGTCCACAAGGCCACGGACGTAGTATACCAGAAGCATCAGGAGACACGGCTGGTACCGATTGCGATTGTGGTGCAGGTGTATATGGTGGTCTCGCTGATGATGTTGGATAAGGCTGGATAGTCCCCGACTGTGGTGGTGCACCAAAAGCCGTTAGACTACTTTCATGAGCCGATACTGCTGGTGTTGAATTATACGCATTAAAGTGCCCGGCCTGCTGGTGCTGCATTGTTGGAACAGGCGGTGCGTTCAGGGGCTGCGCGACACCTGGAACTCCTGCCGTCGCGGGCACTACCTTGTTCCTGCCTCGTACTAGCCCTACGCCAACAATTAGCAATGCGAGAAAGGCAATCAAGGTTAACGCTCCAATTGTCCAGGCTAGAGCAGGAATAGGAACTGGTGTAGAGGGTGTAGAAGTTGATGGAGCAGATGAACGTGTTGGTGACGACGTTTCGTTCTTAGCCTGCGTCTGTGCATAATCCAGGTATGGCGTGACCGCCTTGAACTGAGGGTAGTTGTTCTGTATCTGCTGAAACTCCGACTGTGATTTGTGCCAATGACCAGGAGCATTCGAGGCATAATCCGCGAATGCCTGGCTCCACTGTTTCTGAAAAGACCCCGGTGTTGTATCCAGGTTGAGAGACTGCACCAATTCGCGCGCACTACTACTAGCCTGCAAGAAGTTAGTGCTGCCAGGGGAGTTTGAGTGCGAGATGCCGAAACTCACCACACCAACAATCTTCCCGCTGCTGTTTAGCGCGGGGCCACCACTATCACCTTGCTCCACATTGCCGCCTACCTGAAGCACTGGGGCACCGTTGTCGGTCGTCTTGATTGAACTTACAATGATCTTGTTAATAGACGACGTAAGCACATCGGTCGGGTTATTACTGACATCACCATTGCCTGGAAAACCAATAATCGTCAGTTCGTCCTGCTGTTGTACAGAAGAGGAGTCGCCAATTTGCACACTGGCGGTGTCATTTAGTGGAACGTGAATAACCGCGACATCCTTCTGATCGACGGGACTCTGTTTCTCAATGCTATCAACCCGCGCATAGTTTTGCTGTGGTAAGCTTCGGAAACTGGTTGCGGTCAGAGGACCTGTGTACGCGGTACTAAAAAAAGCCTCACTCGCCGTTGCGCCATACTGTGAGTCTGATGCTATTTGCCCTGTCTGTAGCTGCAGAGCCACCTGGCCTTTTGTAACCTGAGACGCACCTGGTTGCGCATGCTGATTGATATAAGATGCTACGTCTTGCGCCGCCAGTTGATCAAGATACTGGCTCAGCTCTGAATCGTGCGGCGGGTTAACAACGTGATCCGCCGTCAGAATTTCGCCATGAGCACTGATAAAGGTGCCGCTTCCCGACAATTGCAGTGGGTAGGGATTGCCCGTCTGAGGAAAGGTCACACTGCTCGTAGACGAAAAACGAACAGTCAAGTGGCCCTCCACCTGTGTAATAATACGCACCACTGCTGGCTTCGCGATGTCAACGGCACGCACCACTGGATCGGAAATATTGCCTCCTGGAACGCCATCAGCATAGGTTGTCTTGCTCGTCTGTACGAGCATTAGTGCAAAAAACAACCCTACTATAATAAACAAACGCATCATATGACGGCTTATATGTAACAGTCTGTGTGTCATATATATCTTACCTCTACTCAGGGCCAAAGCACTCTTAATTAACCGTATTATACCCCACTTCAGATAACATACGTCTGATACAAGGACGAGTTGCACACACTATGCATTAGAAAGCCATCTTAGTACATTTATAAATGGTAGGGAGACTTCTCGTGGGTCTCCTTCGCTCATTCATAGAGATCCACGAGAAGTCTCCCTACTAATGTGACAATCCTTATGTAACAGCCAATGTGTAACATACATAAACGTCTCGATAGCAGTTCTTGACTCATGAATGGTGTCCATTATTACACGTCTACAGAGGGGCAACATCCTTTTGTGCTTCAGCAGATAGTAGCGCGACCCCTTGTGGCTCGCTGCGGTGGGTCATGGAGAATGAGTGGCGTGAAGTGAGCCACAAGGGGCCGCACTACTGCTTCACTTGACGTTATGAGGTAATATACACGTTCCGCGAAAATGTAGACCTGAATTATGTTTGTGGAGACCCAAGTGGCAGTTGTACATAGAAGGTGGAGCCAACTCCCTCGGCACTTTCTGCCCAGATACGACCGCCGTGGAGTACCACACGTTGGTGAACTAGATAGAGTCCAATTCCCAAACCGCTAATAGAACGATCCACGTTCCTGGCTCGGTGGAAACGCTCGAAGATGTGGGGTAGCTCCTCAGAGGCAATACCAATGCCATGATCCCTGACCCACATCAGGACCTCTTCTGGTGATTCCGAACTGTAACGCAGTCCTACCTCAATCTCGCTGCCAGCAGAACTATACTTGACGGCATTATTGATTAAGTTGTTCAAAACGTGCACCATGTGATGCTCGTCAACACACATCATGAGTTTATCTGTTGCCTGGACTCCATCTAGCACCAGCCGGATATGGTAGCGTTTGTTTGTTATCGCCTGCGTTTCTACCACTTTGCTAAGCATAGCAATCAGATCATGAGTGGCTAACTCTAGCTCTAATTCAGCGTTTTCTAAACGAGAGATATCTAGCATCCCCCCAATCAGGCGCGTAAGATGTTGACCCTGTTCAGCAATACCGTCAATGGCTTGCAGACTGCGTGAGTTATCCAAACTTCGCCCTTGTGAAACATGCCATTGCAGTATTTCGGCAAGCCCTTGAAGAGTGGTAATGGGAGTGCGCAGTTCATGGCTGGCAATAGAAAGGAATTGATTTTTCTGCTGCTCCATGTTTTTACGTGCAGTGATATCGCGGAAGACGCTGACGGCTCCTGTAATATCACCATGCTCGTCGCGCAGGGGGACTGTGGAAGTAAGCACGATGATGGTGCTGCCATTGGGTCTCTTGATGAGTGTTTCTCTGCTAATGATGTCCTCTCCCTGTAGTGCACGACTTAATAAGAAGTCCTCTGGCGAGATAGGCCGACCGTCGAGATGCATCGCTGAATGGGCAAGTGGAGCCCGAGGAAGCGGCTCGTTCACCTGGCGCGACGTAGGGACACCCAAAAGGTATTCGGCTGTGCAGTTTGTATAGCTGATGTGCCCGTCAGCCTCCACTAGCATAACGCCTTCGGGCAACTGATCGAGAATGGTATGGAGACGAGCACGTTGCGCTTCTACATCGCGCGTAGCCTGCTCAGCCTTTTGCTTTGCTAAGACATAAGAAGTCACGTCGTTCTCTGTGAGGAGCAATTGGACCATCTGCCCTTGCTCATCATATATTGGATCGAGAATCCAACTCCAGTAAGAGTCCTTCTCTTCCTCTCCTGCAACTTGAACCCTCCGCTCATGTGTTTGGTAAGGAGTGCCAGTCTCCACCACGTATCGATAGATGTTGAGAAGGTATTCTGCTTCTTCCTTGGGAAGCCAACTCGGCATCCACTCTATAAAAGAATGTCCTATTGCCCGCCCCTGTTGCCACTCAGGTTCAAGAAAGCTCTCGTAGCGAGTATTGGCGGCGAGTAGGCGAAAGTCATGGATATCAAAAAGTGCGACACCGACAGGCATTCGTTTAAAGATGGCGGCTGTATATGTATAAGAGTTTATATCGTTCTGGCTTTGCATCGCATTCTCCCCTCCAATCATAGAGACAACGGGATGTTTGTTGTCAGTCTCATCCAAGTTAAGATTATACAGTATGCCGCAAAAAAGTGTAATCGAGATGGGGTCGAGCATGGCAACCCTTGTGGTTGTTACGCTCAACGTCCAAACGTGGTATCCTGTTGTGGTTTCATTGAATGTCGTATTTGTGGTAAAAAGAGGACAGTATTTACGACCACTAGATTAGAATGGAGTTGCTACCACCATGCAAGATGACCGTACCTATGATAATTTGAAATCTGAGATTGACGAGCTGGTACCTGATTTAGTAGCGATGCGCCGCGATCTACATGAGCATCCCGAACTGGCTTTTGAGGAGGTGCGCACCTCCGGTATCGTGGTCCAGCGCCTGCGCTCACTTGGGCTAGAGGTGCAGACGGGCATCGCTAAAACAGGCGTTGTTGGTATGCTGCGCGGTGGCGCGACTTCGTCGAATGCCAAAACCATTGCCATTCGTGCCGATATGGATGCGCTGCCCATTCACGAGTTGAACGAGATCGACTATCGTTCGCAGGTTGATGGCAAAATGCATGCCTGTGGACATGATGGGCATACCTCGATTGCACTGGCAGTTGCTGATATTTTGAGCAAGCGTCGCGACGAACTAAAAGGGAATGTAAAGTTCATTTTCCAGCCAGCCGAGGAGAAGATCGGTGGGGCCGAGCCAATGGTGAAAGAAGGCGCGATGGAGGGCGTCGATGGCGTGATTGGTTTGCATCTCATCAGCAATGATCCTCTCGGACGCGTCGGCGTACGTGCGGGAACGGTCTTTGCCAGCGCAGATAGGTTCGTGTTGACTGTTAGAGGCAAGGGTGGGCACGCCGCGATGCCGGATGGTGCGGTCGATCCCATTGTTGTCTCGGCATCTATTATCACAACGCTGCAAACTCTGATCAGCCGCGAAACCTCGCCATTCAGCCCCGCAGTCATCACGATTGGGACGATCAACGCAGGCAGTGCTTTCAATATTATCCCCGAAACAGCAGTGATGCAGGGAACGATGCGCTCCTTTAGTCCAGAACATCGAGAGAAGCTGCTAAGACGCATTCAAGAGGTTGCGACCGGTGTTGCCGTCGCGATGGGGGCGAGTTGTGAGATCGAGAGGTTCGACGGTTGTCCACCCTGTACCAACGACCCCGCCATGACTGAGGTGGTGCATAAGGCCGCGGTCGCTGCCGTCGGAGAGGAGGCAGTCGATAGTAGTGAAGATGTGATGACGGCAGGCAGCGATGATATGTCTTTCTTCCTCAATGCCGTTCCTGGCTGCTACTTCATCGTGGGCGCGCATAATGAGCAGAAGGGGGCAAAGTATCCGCATCACCATCCTCGCTTCAACGTTGACGAAGACGCGCTCCCCATAGGGGTCGAGGTGTTGACGCGTGCCGCGTTGGAGTTTTTAGGCTAGTAGATACTGGGTTGGATGTTAAGTTCTCAAGATGAGCCGATGCATCGGCTCATCTTGAGAACTTAACATCCAACCCAGTATCTATACATCAACAGCCCTATCCTGGTCATTCTGGCTTGCTTCCCCACCCAATAAGAAAATTCCACTGGCCTCGAAAATCTTTCTGCTGTAGTTCAATCATCGCTTGCTCATACGTAGCATCGTAATCCTCAGTGGCGCATTCCCATTTGTGAATAAACGGTCGAAGCGTTTGGAAGAAAAACAGCAAGTTCTGATAAAAGTTGTAAGCTGCCTCTGTTCCAGCGATGAATTGTAGTGTGTGGGGTTCTGTCTGGACGTTACGACACCCACTCTCGGTAAGTAGTTGGGACAGGATAGGTGTAAACCCCCAGATATCTGGAGCCATGCAAAGACCAGCTTTGTAGGCCGCACACTGTAACATCTCGCTGAGACGCATATGGGCAGGGCTATTACTTTGCCACATTTCAACATCCGTCACACGCACGATTCCGCCTGGTCGTGTCACACGCAGCATCTCCTGGAGGAGCCGCGGCCAGTCTTTTATAAGCATAAAACTTGAACTCATGCGTGTACTCACTAGATCAAAGGAGTTATCGGGAAATTCGAGAGGTCTGAGGGCATCCATGACGCGAAACTCGGTCCTGTTAGTAAGCTTTTGTGCTTGCGCACAGGCACGAGCGTATTCGATCATTCTCCAACTGATGTCGATGCCGACCAGCGATACGTGAGGAGAAAGTGTAGCAGTTTCCAGAATCCAGCCGCCCGGACCACATCCAATATCAAGTATGCGTTGAAAAGCTGTGACATCAGGTTGCTCTGAGAGTGGTCCGCCCAAGCCTTCGGTAATCATGTTATCTTGAATCATAAGGCGGACCATCTCCGCATCATTGCTTCTATCTTCGACAAAATACGTACTCGGGTTATCCTCTCCTCTAGGATTAATTGGTGTTGGCATGGTTCGGGTCTCCTTTCCTGGTGCATAGCAGTTGAAAGTAATAGAAGTGCTTTTTCAATTCGTTGTCACCTCTTTTGACCTCTTCTTTTCATTATACTCTAAAGGTGAGATACATGGAATGCTAAACTCCAAAAGTGGATAGGAGAAACGAACACGGTCTCGATTTTTGTTTCATTCAAATGCATCACAACCCTAACAACGCAGCTCGTTTCTCTCTCAGAAACTGTGCTATCTGTGTGGGATCATCTTCGTGTAACGCCATTTGCTTGAGGTCGGATAGCACAGTGCTCCATTGCTCTTTGGCCGGGAGGTAGCGGTTGTCGCGGGCAACAAGTTCCTCGAAGATGCGGCGTTCCAGTTCGTGCCACGCGGAGCGGTCGCGCCCATCGATTTCGCCATCATCGGGAACGTAGTCCTGGTCATTGGTATTGTTGTCAACGCGCACGTAGAGCGGTTGAAAGGCGTCGCGAACTCTCTCTTCCATGCGCGACAGGTCAAGCGAACCTGCGTCGAAGCCGAGCGTACCTACGAGGTGTATCTGCACCACTGGCTGCTGGTCATGGTTCCGATAGCGAGGTCCCTCGCCTCGGCAGTAGTCATCGAGGCGGGCATAGATCGCGTCCGGCTCGTTGATGCCATCTACCCGCAGATCGTAGCGTATGAAGGGGCGTCGTTTGCTCCTGAGATGCTCAGCGTGATGGACACGCTCTTTTTTGCTAAGGTCTACAATACGATCCGGTTCGTCGGTGTCCACCTGCACATAATAATAACCACGCGAATCCCATTGCGACTCTTCCGCGCCACAGGTTTCGGTCGAGCCTGGGTTATACATCCAGCCGTCGAACTCGTAGGGTTTGTGGACGTGACCCAGTGCGAGGTAGTCAACGCATTCGCGCAATGGCTGAAACTGCGCCATGGTCGGGAGTCCCTGGATACGCGCAACGATACCCTCGACACCTGTATGCATCATTAAGAGACGGTATTCGACCCCCTCAGCATCCTCTTCGGCACGTGCAGCAGTCATCGCCTGTGCCATCCCTTCAAGGCTACGAGACGTTGCGGCACCCTGCCAGGGAAGACCGTAGACGCGCAGGCGTCCTCCCAACAGATCAACGTGTGATCCACGCATCGTGTCTTGCTGCCATTGTGCCAGAACGGGTGCGCCATCCTGCATAATGGGGGCGAGCAGAATAATGTAGCCCTGGTAGCATAAGAACTGAAGCCAGGAGATGCCATCTCGGTAGTAGCTGCGGTCGTGATTGCCTTCTATCGCAATGACTGGAATGTTCCTATCTTTGAGCTTTTTGAAGCCTTCTATCGCGTGAATGAGCGTCATGGCGTCGATGGCGCGTTTGTTGAAAAGGTCGCCTGCAATGACGACGAAATCGACAGGACGCTCTATAGCATCGTCAACGATGTTCCAGAACGCACGGCTAAAATCGTTGAAACGCTCACGCACACCGTATTGCTCATAACCGAGATGGGTGTCCGCGACGTGGATAAAAGAGGCTCGCATGTATTTCTCCGAACATAGATATGGGCACGATTAGGAGGGTCCTGTGACCCAACCGCGAACACTTGCGGCAGCCAGGATGAGCACGGCGATGCTGTAGATCAAGATATCGAGACGTTTGTTTTTGCCATTAGTGGTGTAAGTCAGCGCTATGGGAAGCGCGAATACCACGATGCCACCATAGACGTAGTGCAGCCAGTAGGTACCTACTCCCCCGCCTGGCTTCTGGCCCGATAAGACCAGGATGACGCCTAGCAATCCCTGAATTGCACCTAAAATCGCGACTACGATAAGCGAGATGCGCCAGGGCCTATTCGCCTCACGCCTGGTGAAATAGAGAATAAGGCCCCAGATACCTGCTATGACAGCGGCAGTGAATATCAGAAAAAAGTTGTAACCATGAATAGTGATGATGGCATCTAACACATTTATGCTCCTCATGCCGCCTTGACACGCCTGTGAGACTGTTCTTTCTTGGCGTCAAAATAATGGAATTTATTTCTGTCCTGTAGGGGCGCGATTGATCGCGCCCGTCCCACGTTGGACAATGTGCCCGCGAAGACGGGCGCGATCAATCGCGCCCCTACATTTTTTCTAGCGCCTGCCGCATGTACTCGCGCAGTGCGGGAGCGATATCAGGCCGTTTAAGGGCGTAGGCGATGTTGGTTGTCAGGAGACCAAGTGGATTGCCCGTATCATAGCGTTCACCTGCGAACCGTAGGCCGTAGCAATGACCCTCCTGAGCCTGCATGTCAAGTGCATCGGTGATTTCAATCTCTCCGCGTCTGCTAGGAGGTGTGTGCTCTAGCTTCTCGAAGATATCCGGCGTGAGGAGATAGCGACCAGCTACCGCCAGGTCGGAAGGTGCCTCTTCTATGCGTGGTTTCTCGACGAGGTGCTTCACCTTGACAACGTCATGGTCAAGCTCTTGTATCGAAACAATACCATAGGAAGAGATTTGTTCACGAGGCGAGGTGAAGAGCGAAAGCACCGACCCTCCATACTGCTCGTAGAGCTCCATCATGTGTGGAAAGCAGGGCGTCTCTGCCGCAACCAACTCATCGCCCAGCATGACGAGGAATGGCTCATCGCCCACCAGTTCTTTGGCACACAGAATAGCATGGCCCAGACCGAGCGGCTCTGACTGGCGCACAGACACGTACTTCGCCATCGTCTGTACATGGCGAAGCTCTTCTAGCTCTTTGCGCTTGCCCTTGCGCTCAAGAACGTGTTCCAGTTCAGGGAATATATCAAAGTGATCTTCTATACTGCGTTTGCTGCGACTGATGACTAGAATAACCTCTTCGATGCCAGCGGCAACCGCCTCTTCTACCAGGTATTGTACGGTCGGCTTATCAACGAGAGGGAGCATTTCTTTGGGTACAACTTTGCTGGCCGGAAGCACGCGTGTTCCGAGACCAGCTATCGGTAACACAACTTTGCGAATACGCATCGATCCTCCTCATAACATCACTCTGTGACTCTTCTTTCTATTGTAGTGGATAGTGCGGTGCAGGTCAAATAGATCAATTTGAGGTTGGAGGGGAAGAGAACGGTTAGGCGAGGACAAGCCATCGTCCCTACTATAGGCGCATTGCGTGTAACTGAGTATAGTAGGGGCGATGGCTTGTCCTCGCCCTGCCCTCTTGCAATATACGTATACATATGTTATATTGCGTATATGTATACGTATACCAATTTCTCTAAGAGACGAAAACGGAGGGAGCTATGCATAAGGAGGTACCCAGTATGCCGAATAGGACTATCTACATAGCGGACGCTGACGTTCCACTGTTTGAACAGGCACAAACACTGGCGGGAGGCAATCTCTCTGCGGCTATCGCCGAGGCTCTCCGGCAATTTGTGGAGGCACGGGAGGCGAAAGTGAGCGGGTTTGAGGAGATCACGGTCGAGGTTGGCAAGATTGCGCACTCTCACAAACGATTTCAGGGACGCTTGTTGGCAAAGGGCCGTGTCTTCGAGCAGAACGAAACGAGAAAGGTATCTTACAATGTGTACCTGACTCCTAAGAATAATTTGGCGGTCTATATCAGAAACACGCCTAACTGGAACTACTGGACGGATAGTAAGAGTAAGCGCAAACGACGGTCAAATAAAGGTTGGGGATATGGTGATTGGACGAATCCGGCGAATGAAGATTGGGGATATGGCGATTGGATGAACGTGACAAACGATAAGAATGAATATCGCCTTGAAGTATACTCGTCTTTAGAAGAGCTTGAGTACAACGTCCCGCCAGAGTTATATGAGGCGGTAGCCCAGGTGCTCAGAGGCGGCGATCCCGACGGGGTAGAGGTTCTCGACATATAGTCGGTATTCCTTGTGGAAGGTGCCTTTTAGGGGATAGGTTTTTAGGAGGAAGGGAGAGAGCCTTCTAAAAACTGATCCTACAGGTACAGATAGAAGCAGAAATTAGCGAGGATAATAATGGCAACAAATAATAATGCAGAGTATGCTATCGAGGTAGAACACCTCGTCAAGCAGTATCCTGGGGCAAAGGTGAATGCCGTTGATGATCTCTCTTTCGCTGTGCGGCGCGGCGAAATCTTTGGCCTGTTGGGGCCGAATGGTGCGGGTAAGACCACGACTATCGGCGTCCTGACGACGGGCGTGATTCCGACGAGTGGCACGGTTCGCACGATGGGGATAGATGTCGCTGCGGACCCGATGGGCGTGAAACAGCGTATCGCGGTTGTGCCGCAACAGAGCAATCTCGACCGTAGTTTACGTGCACGTGAAATCCTGACCTTTCACGCGATGTATCACGGTGTGCCATCCGTCGAGCGTGAAGCACGAGCCGATACTCTGCTGAACGAACTCGGTCTGGGCAATCGAGGCAAAGAAGTGGTGCGCCGCTACTCCGGTGGTATGGCACAGCGCCTGATGCTGGCTCGCGCGCTGATGCACTCGCCGGATGTGCTGGTGCTCGATGAGCCAACGAATAGCCTGGACCCGCAGTCGCGCCTCTTCCTGTGGGATCGCATACGTTCGCTCAATGCGCAAGGTGTTACCATTTTGCTTACCACGCACGATATGGACGAGGCAGACCAGTTGTGTGAGCGCATAGCAATCATGGATCACGGGCACGTGCTTGTGCTTGACACGGCGGAGGAACTCAAGAAGCGTGTTCCTGGCGGAACTCGGCTTGAAATGCGAGTACGCGTCCCCGAACGCGTTGTCGCGAGTGCCAGCCAAAGCGATGGACAACCTGGGGCACACCTGCTCAACGTCTTGCGCGAGATGACCGATGCTACAAAGGTCGAAGAGGCTTCATCTGACAAGGAAGATGAGTCAGGGACTATTACGTATCGCTTGTATGCTGAGGATGCGGCTTCGCTTGTCGTTGGCGCGACACAAGCCACGACACAAATGGGCGCGGAATTGCGCGAGCTACGCGTTGTGAAGCCCAGCCTGGAAGATGTTTTCATACACCTCACTGGAAGGCAATTACGCTAAGGAGTTTCGCTAATGACTACTACTGCACCAACAAAACCGATTGTGACACCGCCTGCCGAGGTGAAGCGTCAACAGGGACGTATGGCTATCGCGGCTACTGCCTTCTGGGCCATTCTGCGCCGCGATATAACGGTGACGGGCCGCGAGTTTATCACCTTCCTGGTACAGGTCTTACTGCAACCATTGTTTTTCCTCTTCATCTTCGGCACTGTCTTGCCGAAAATAGGTATTGCTCAGCATGGCTTTGGTGCGCTGCTGCTCCCCGGCATCGTCGCTTTGACCGTGGTGACAACGGCCATTCAGGGCGTGGCCTTGCCGATGGTGCTTGATCTCGGCTTCGCGCGTGAGATTGATGATCGCCTGCTGGCTCCGCTGCCTGTGAGCTTTGTCGCTATCGAAAAGGTACTCTTTGCAGCGATGCGTGGTCTTGTCGCGGGAACGGTGATTTTCCCACTGGCCTACCTCATTTTAGGAGACGAGTTTCAGGTTCGCGGCGATGCTGTAGGAGTTGTTATCATCGTGATGCTTCTTACCGCCTTTGCTGGAGCAGCCCTCGGCTTGACCATTGGGACCCTCGTGAAACCAGAACAGATCGGCCTCATGTTTGCGCTCATCCTGACTCCGCTTCTCTTTACCGGATGTGTGCAGTATCCCTGGGGATCGCTCGAAGTGCTGAAGTGGTTTCAGATCGTCACCCTCTTCAATCCGTTGACCTATGCGTCCGAGGGCTTGCGCTATGCGATGGTTCCCACGTTCCACGGCCACGTACTCGCCACGCTCTGGCTCGGTTGGGTAATCCTGGGACTAAGTGCAACCTTTGTCGTCTTTCTCGCCATCGGTATTCAGGCGTTCCGTAAACGTGTGGTGAATTAAGAGCTAATTATAGACATGATATGCCTGCAGGCGATGCGTCACGACGTGGCACATCGCCTGCAGGCATATCATATTTCTATGGTATAATTTCTGAAACTGGGAGGTGCGACTTGGACGAATTCAGTATTTTTAGCGGGAATGCGAACCGACCGCTAGCAGCAGCGATAGCTAAGCATCTGCATGTTCCATTGGGAAATGCAGACGTTTTTCAATTTAGCAACGAGAATATATTTGTCAAAATCAATGACAATGTGCGGGGACATGACGTTTTCCTTGTCCAACCTTTCAGTTCTCCGGTTAACTGCTCGATTATGGAATTGCTCATCATGATCGACGCATTCAAGCGTGCCTCTGCCACTCGCATCACCGCCGTCATCCCCTACTACGCCTATGGTCGCACCGATAAGAAAGACCAGCCTCGTGTGCCTATTACCGCGCGTCTCATCGCGGACTGCATCACCGTCGCTGGAGCAAACCGCGTATTGACGATGGATATGCATGCGGGACAGATTCAAGGCTTCTTCAACATACCGGTAGATGAAATGACCGCACAGACCATCCAGGCGCATTACTTTGCTCAGAAAAAACTGGACGACCTCACAGTAGTCGCCACCGACGAAGGGTTTGCCAAGAAAGCGCGTCAAATCGCCGAAAGGCTCGACACGCCCCTTGCTATCGTAGAGAAGCGTCGCCTGGGCAACGAAGGACATACCGAGGCGATGGGGATCATTGGCAATGTCCAGGGTCGCAACGTCTTACTCGTCGATGATGAGATTGACACCGCCGGTTCACTCACGCAAGCGGTGCGCATCGTCCATGATCGAGGGGCAGGCGATATCTACTGCTGTGCCACTCACGGCGTCTTCTCGGGTCCCGCCATTGAGCGTCTACGCAACGCCCCTATCAAAGAGCTTGTCATCACCGACACCATTCCGCTCCCCGACGACAAACGTCTTCCCAACATGACAATACTCTCAGTCGCGGAACTGCTTGCACGCACAATTAGAAGGATACACGACGGCAGGTCGGTGTCCGAGTTGTTTATGTAGGGGCGCGATTGATCGCGCCCACGGGTGGGGATGTTGGGAAACGTTGCCTATATCCCACGTGTGCCCCACCACCCCACCCCGTGGGCGCGATCAATCGTGGGCGCGATCAATCGTGGGCGCGATCAATCGCGGGCGCGATCAATCGTGGGCGCGATCACCCGAGGGCGCGATCAATCGCGCCCCTACATGACCTCCTCTCTCCTTGCGGGTGTCCTTGTCACCTAGCGTGAATAGGCATTCAACGCATGCAGCACTTTAAAGCGTGTGTTACCTCCAACCTCTTCGACCTGTTTCAAACAGGCACGCAGCGTCGGCTCATATTTCAAAAAGCGGTTTGCCACGAGGTAGAAGCGTCCTTTGGGGCGCAGGACCTGTGCCGCCTCGCGGATGAAGCGTTCCGCGGTCTCCATTGTTTGGATGCCGCCCTGGTGGAATGGGGGATTGGTCGCCACCAGATCAAAGCGCTGCGAGATAACCGCCTGTGCGCCATCACTGTGCAGCACGCGTACGTTGGTCAAGCCGCTCTGCTCTACCGCTTGTTGTGATGCCGCGACCGCCGCCAGGCTAGCATCGACCATTGTGACGTGCCCTCTGGTTGCGAGGCGTGCGATGTGCAGCCCAATGAAGCCCGCTCCACAGCCGATATCGAGCGCCTCGTCTGTTGCTCGTACCTCTATCGTATCGAGCAGAAGTCGTGTCCCGTCGTCCAGTTTTCCCTCGGCAAAGGCCAGTATCGGTATATTGTGTACGTCATCTGCAATGGTGGGTGCGATACATTTTGAGTGTGAACATAATACTCGATGGCCTTTGCTGATCGTGAGCGTCTCGACGTTGCCGAATAGCTCCTTCATATGCTTTGCAAGAGAGAGGATGCCGCGATCTTTGGCACCTACGACATAGAGACGCCCCTCTGGTTTAAGTGCATAGGCGGCGGCCCTTAGACCGTAGAGCGTCCAATCTTTGGCGGGCTGGTAGAGCAGGTTCATGATGGCAACATCCACAGTTGCCGCTGAAGAGTGTAAGATATAGTCGTGAAAGGCGACATGTCGTACATTTGAGAATGACGTATAGTTTTTGAGAGTGGTGATGTTGTCTTCGGCAAGCGTCACCGTTCCAGTACGTAGTTGTTGTATTGCTGCTGGCACGAATGAATCCGCCGCCGAATTGAGCACAAGCAGGGTGCCACTGGCGGCGAGTTGTACCGTGTCACAAAGTAAACAAGATTGGAGCATCGCATATGGCCCTTTACATTGATAGCGCGTATCTCAGTGATATTATACCCGTTGCGCAGACGATTCCTCTGGCGGGCGTTACCACGAATCCAAGTATTCTATTAGCGGCTCGCGAACGCGGTCAACAGCTTGATATGCTCAGTTTGATCCGCGAGTTACAACGTATATTAGATGGTTTTATTCTTGTGCAGCCAGGGGCGGCAGAGGAAGAGGAGATGCTCAAAGAGGCAGTATCGTACATCGAGGTTGATCCAGTGCGTGTAATTCCCAAGATTCCTATGACGCAGATCGGTATGCGTGTCGTACTCCGTCTGAGGAAGCTTCAGCGCCAGCATATCGCGTTTACGGCGGTAACATCTGTCGCGCAGGCATATAGTGCGGCGATGGCGGGAGCACAATTTATTATTCCTTACTATAATCGTCTCGAACGTTCTGGCGTGGATGCTAGCGAACGTGTCTCGCAGATGGCGGAACTTTTGCACAACCAGCAGCTATCATCACGCATTATGGCGGCGAGTATCAAATCGTCGGCGGAGGCAACCGCCGCATTACTCGCAGGCGCACATGATTTAACAGTGGCTCCACAGGTATTATCAGAGATGGTGCGCGACCCCCAAAGCGAGCAGGCAGTCGAAAAATTCGGGCAGGATTGGCAGAAGATGAAAAATCTGTAATAAAAGTCGTTTCGGTCCTGTACCCAAGAATGAACTCTTTTTCATAAAATACGGTCATCAATTCATTGCGGTGTCATGAGTTCATGATACATTATTCCTAGTAAAGAAAAAGACAAATAAATAAATCTTGCGGGCGCGGGTAATGTGGTGAGACGGGTGGATAAGCGAGAGTGATGGACGTGGTCGTAGCGGTGGTTACGTGGTAGAGGGGCGAATGGAACAAAGGGAACATATATTTGTGGTAGTGGTTATGTAGCGGGTGGGAAGCACGAGATGATACATGATGGTGGTTATGTGGCGAAGGAGATGTGGCATGTATCGAGGAGAAGGACAGATACGCGTTGGTGGTCAAGTAGTGGATGTGGAGTGGGACGTATCGATACAGCGGGTTCTTATTGGAAGTTGGTTACGTGGCAGGGACGCAAGAACTCGTATAGAGAGGATACCAGAGAGGATGAGTTCTTGTCCTGAGGTGGCTACGTGGTAAGGGTTGGAAAGAACTCAATAGGTGTGGATGGGAAAACAGGGACTCATGACGACCGCAAGGGTTGCCACTACATGTTGTAATTGGAATAATTCTATGTGGAGTGGCGACCCTTGTGGTCGCCATGTTGTTATCGTCTCCGCGCTCATCTTTCACCTCTAATGCTCAGCTATAAAGAGTTGAATATAGTAGAGACGTATGATATGCTACGCTTTGAATACTTATCGTGGTGAATAAGTATTTTGAAATTTCACGCGACTCGCAGTTAGCGATATCTCTGCGCTTCTCGGAGTTTTCTGCTGAAACGTAAGGAGCGGCCCATGTCTGCCTCTACCTGGGAGGGACCTCAATTTTATGTAGATGAGGTTTATCCTCCATCATTGCTCAAATATTTGCTGAAACATATGATGACACAATTTGCCGCTCAAGGGGCATGCATTGCACTCTACGATGAGAGCATCCATCAAATGCGGATAAGGCTGCATGTGCGCACACGCTCTGCGGCAAATATGGTAAACACAGGCGTCAATGGAATACGCCCACGTCGTACGACCGCTTCCTTAGGAGACGACACACAGTCCTCCTTTCCTACTTCTCTACAAACGGGGCCCCTACCGTCTCCAGCGGAGCATTTAGGCTCTCTTCATCAGTACTCTCCCTCTTCATCACAATCACTGCCTCCCCTGACACCACCGGAGGAGCTAGACGAGATATCCAGACAGCAATGCGAACTCTTCGCGGTTGGCACTACCTACCCTTCCGGCGTAGACCTTATAGGGACCGCATGGGCCAAAAACGAGGCATTTGTGCTGCGTCACGATGAGTACCTCAATCACTTTCATAGAGGAAGTTCACAGTCTTTTATGACCGATATGATTCCCACTTCGTATCTTGTGGTACCTATACAGGAGTCAACGCTCGTCGATGACATGCGCGGCAGGACACGTCATCCACAGATGTTAGGAGTGATCGTGCTGTATCAGATCATTCCCAGTGTGGTCACGGCATTTCATCCAAGACAACGCGCGGACGCTTTACACTACGCGGAACGTATCGCCCTCTATCTGCAAAACGACAAGTTACAGCGAGCACAGCGGCGCACTAGCGAGTACCTGCAACGCATTCAGGAGATCAGCACCGTGTTTCCCACTAATGTGAAGCTCTCAGAACTAGTGGAAACCATTTATAGCTTTGCGTCTCGGATCGTCAACATCTCATCTATGCAGTTCACGCTCTATGATCGCGACACCGATAAAATCTATGATGTGTTCGCGCTGAAGAATGGTACTGAGATAGATGGCCTGGCTGAAAAGCCGCACGTCTCGAATCCAGATGACCGCCCTGTCTGGTGGCAGGTGACACAGAAAGAGAAGCGCTCTCTGCTTTTCTCACCTACGGAGGACACTGAAAAGGCGCAGATGTACGCAGAGCTGCTCGACGGTCTATGGGGCAATCAACGTCATGCGGAATCGTTTCTTCTACTGCCCATGAAGATGTTTAACCGCGTGATCGGTTCGCTCTGTCTGACGAGTATGCGCCCAGACGCCTACCACACGGAAGAGATACAGGTCCTGGAAACAATGGTTCAGATCGTCACCGTCAGTATCGAGAATGCCAAGTTATACGAACGGGACCGCCTTCTTCTGCACGAAGGAAAGCAGCGCGAGGCGCAATTGGCGGCTTTGAATAGTACTCTACAATCGATTAGCTCCGGCCTGAATGTGACCGAGTTACTGAATAACCTGGTCAACTCTGTCGCGGACCTCTTGAAAGTAGAGTTATGCGTCTTTTTCCAAACCTCGCAAGATAAACAGCAGCTTGTGGCGCGGGCGCTCTATACGCCAACAAGCACGAATACGTACGATGATGGCAGCGGTGTAATAGACGATGTTCCAAGTGAGAAGGGGGCGCATGCCGAATTGGTCGAGAGGATACGTCTTCCATTTAAAGACACGATGCTGGAGCAGTTGACAACTGGCACCTTCTTTTATCTCGATCAATCTATGATTGATGAGCTTGCACAGCAGTGCGATGAGGGTGGGGCCATCTTCTTGCGAGAGACGCAAATTCAACAGATGTTGATGATTCCAATGTCGTCTCAGAACGAATTAATCGGCGTGCTTGCCGTCTCCACGCCGAACGAGACGCGCCGCTTCCGGCCTAAAGATGTCGGAACACTCCTGGCAGTCTGTGCCCAGGCAATCGGGGCGATTCGCAACGCGCAACTATTTAGCCAGCGTGAAGAGGCATATGCCGAACTCCAGCGTCTCGACAAACTGAAGGACGAGTTTTTAGTGACGGCATCGCACGAATTGCGCACACCGCTGAGTGCAATCACTGGTTACTCTACCCTGCTCAAGCGGCAGAGTACGCGTATCTCACCACAGCAAATCCTGCGCTACGTCACCAAGATCGCTGGTGCCGCGCATCAGCTGAACGACATCATGACGAACATGACCGAGGCATCCAAGATCGGGACGGTAGACAAAAAGCTAGAACTGCAGATGGGACCAGTAATGGTCAAGACGGCGGCAGAGATTGCGGCGAGTATGCTCAGCGTCAACATAGAGCAGCATATCACGCTTTCTATCGCGCCGAGATTGTGTGTGAAGGGGGACCCGCTGCGTGTGCGCCAGGTCTTGACCAACCTGCTCGACAATGCCGCGAAATACTCACCATCAGAAGGACAGATACATCTTACCGCCGAGCCACTAACCTACGCCCAGGTTGCGACGGTGTTGCCAGAGGCTCAGGTAGACGAAGCGGAGTCATCAGATCTGCCTGTTGTTCTTGTGCGCGTCATCGATTCAGGTGAAGGTATTTCACTCGAAGATCAGAAAACTGTTTTTGAGAAGTTCGTCCGTGCCCCACGCTCACTGACAACTCCGGTGCGTGGCTCCGGCCTCGGACTCTACATCTGCCGCAGCTATATTGAAGCGATGAACGGCAGGCTATGGCTGGAACGGAGCGTCCTTAACGAAGGGTCCGTATTCAGTTTCTACCTTCCACAAGAGGAAGCACCAATCGAAGCAGAGGAGCAGGATGAGAGCCAATTCACGACCCCATAAAATCCTGGTAGTAGACGACGACGCCCTGATTCGCGAAATGATGGTAGATATTCTTGATGGCTATTCCGTTCAGACAGCGCGTAACGGACGTGAGGCCCTCGATACGCTGCGAAGTGGCGAAAACTATCTCGTCTTCCTCGACCTGATGATGCCCGTCATGACTGGGCAAGAGTTGTGTCAAAAATTGTGTGCCGAACCTGATATACGGAATAGGCACATTATCTTCATTATGTCTGCCGCTGATAAATTGGGGCAGGCGACAATGCTGGAAGCGGACGGCACAATGCGCAAACCGTTCTCGTTTGACGATGTGATGCTCGTGGTGGAAACGCATGTAGAGGCTCATTAGAGCCCTACATATTACACTTCATCTATTCTTTCCAGTTTCAGTGGTTGCGTTTCTCCCGTTTCGCGCAGCATAAACCTCTGTATTTTGCCTGTCGCGGTCTTAGGCAGTTCGGGTATGAACTCGATGAAGCGTGGATATTTAAAGGCTGCAAGCTTCTCACGCACGAACAATTTCAGTTCGTTTGCCAGCATCTCCGATGGTTCATAACCCGATCTAAGGACGACATATGCCTTGGGTTTGATTAGCTTTTCGTCGTCAATAGTACCGACCACCGCTGCTTCTTGCACGGCTGGATGCGCGACGAGCGTGTTCTCGACCTCGACAGGCGAGACCCATTGACCACCAACCTTAAGCATGTCGTCTGAGCGCCCACAGTACCAGTAGTAGCCATCGGCATCCTGGTAGTATTTGTCACCCGTTGCGATCCAGTGCCCGTTCATCGTATCTTTCGTCTTCTCGTGCTTGTTCCAATACTGCGTTGCGATGCTATCACCAGAGATGAGCAGGTTGCCGATATCGCCCTGTTGCACGGGCTGACCCATTTCATCGCTAATCAGCGCCTGATATCCTGGCACCAGTTTTCCGGTACTCCCCGGTCGAATTTCACCAGCGCGACCACTAATGAAGATGTGTAGAATCTCCGTTGAGCCGATGCCATCCAGGATTTGCACACCAAAGATCTGTTCCCAGCGACGCAAAATATCGGCGGGCAGGGCTTCGCCAGCAGAAACACAGATGCGTACCGAGGAAAAATCGAAGCGTTTCCCCGCATCAGACAGAGCTAGCATACTTCCATAGAGTGTGGGTACACCGAAAAAGATAGTTGGGCGATATTGTTCAACCACCTTAAACATATCCTCCGCTAGCGGGCGGCCTGGATATAAGACTGTTCTGGCACCAACGCTGAAGGGGAAGTAGAGGCCGTTGCCAAGTCCATAGGCAAAGTAGAGCTTGGCGGCGGAGAAGGTGATGTCGTTCTCATGCATGCCAAGTATCGGCTTTGCATAATATTCGGTGCAGTAGACCATATCGTGCTGCAAGTGAACACAGCCTTTGGGGAAGCCCGTACTACCAGAACTGTAAAGCCATAACGCACTATCATCCTTGAGCGTGTCTGCCGCCTGCAATGTAGACGATGCCTGATTCACAAATCGCTCGAAGTCATGCGTTGTTGCAGTCTCCTGTTCACTTAGACCAACGATGATGACATGACGCAAATATTTGAGTTGTGGTCGGATCTGCTGGATAGTCTGCCAGACCGACGCGTGAGTGAAGAGCACACGCGCCCGACTGTCGTTGAGCAAATAGACATAATCGTCGGGTCGAAGGGTAGTATTCATAGGTACGGCGACGGCCCCTATCTTGATCGCACCAAAGAAGGCGGCGGCGAACTGTGGCGAGTCGAGCAAGAGCAGTGCGATACGCTGCTCCATATCAACCCCCAGGTTGAGCAAGCCATTGCCGACGCGGTTGGCAAGTTCGGCGATCTGACTATACGTGTATGCAATGCCTTCAGAATAGATGGCGACCTTTGAGCCGCGTCCCTCCGCGATGTTGTGGTCAAGGAATGCTGTGGCAGCATTGAACATTTCTGGTACAATGACCTGTGGCGTGAATGTATCAGCATTGAGCGTTCTATGGAGCATAGGATACACCTCTTTTCAGCATCAAATCAAGTACGGAAATCTTTGTATCTTCGCTAATCCACCAATTCGGCGATGATGTCCAGCAGTTTGTTTAAATCGACTGGCTTACTCATGCCGACAATGTGACGACCTCGAATATCGTATTGCAGCACTCCCGCGGTAATCAAAATGGCAGGTACATGTTCTAGTTCTTTGATGGCGTGGAGACGATCATAGAGTTCGAGACCGGTCATGTTGGGGAGGTGATAATCCAGCAGAAACAGGTCTGGTCTCGTCCCTTTGACGATCTCTAATGCGCCCGCACCATCAGCAGCGAGGAGAGCCGTATATATGCTCTCATCAGACAAGGATTGTATGAACATCTCTCCGATAGAGGGGTCATCTTCCACAATAAGAATCGTTTTTGGCGCTGTCGGTTGGGTCTCAGTAGACAGTGGTTGAATATCGGACATACTTTTACTCTCATAGATGCTATCGAAAATAGAATAGTGCTGCTTCTTACGTTACGTTCTCACCGTAAAATAGGTTTCAGCAGGTCTTTTTATTTCATGCTCAATAAAAATAAAAACTCGTGGTTGCCGTCACGACCAGCGATGGGCGAATCGGTCACACCTTGGACGCGAAACGGCGTATGCCCTGGTATCCACATTTGCAGTTCGCGTACAACGCGTTCATGTACCCCTGGATCGCTGATGACGCCCCCTCCTCGATCTACTTCAGCTTTGCCAGCCTCAAACTGAGGTTTGACGAGGGCAACCGTCCATGTTTCTGAAGAAGGCACAAGCAGCGGTGCCAGAGCGGGCAGCACCAGGCGCAGCGAGATGAAGGATACATCGATGACCGCGCACTGTATCGGTTCAGGCAGCGCGGTCAGGTGACGAATATTGGTGTGTTCCATGACGACAACGCGGGGATCGTTGCGCAGCGTCCACGCCAGCTGCCCATGCCCGACATCGACCGCGTACACTCGCTCCGCTCCGTGTTCTAACAAGCATTGCGTGAAACCGCCCGTCGAGGCTCCAACGTCGATGGCTACCAGCCCTGTCGGGTCCAGGTGAAACGTGTCAAGGGCTTTTTCGAGCTTGAGACCGCCGCGACTGACATACTTGAGTTCGGACGAAACTTCTGCCATGTGGCAATCGGCATTGAGCTGCACCAGTGTCCCAGGCTTGTCCACTCTGCGATTCCCCACGTAGACCTGCCCTGCCATGATGAGGGCCCGTGCCCGCTCACGACTGGGAGCCAGCCCACGCCGAACGAGGGCCACGTCCAGGCGCTCTTTATTCGCTGCCATGTTCTCCACTCTGCTCACTCTTGCGTATCACATGCTCGATTTTTTGTTGCTCTTTGTTGTAGTAGATGAGCGCACCCGCCCCGACAAGCCCGACGTTAGGACCAAGTTGCGCGAGCACGATACGCATTGCCTCACGCGGAACCTGCATCGTGCGATCTTGCACAATTCGCAGCGCGGGCTCTAAGAGCAATGCTCCCATCTGTGTTAAGCCGCCACCCAGGATAATCATCTCGGGGTTGAAGATGTGGATGATATTGACCAGACCAACTCCAATGGCCTCCGCCGCCGTTGCGATAATGGCTTGCGCGAGGGGAATACCTGCCTCCGCCGCCTGTGCCACGGTACGTGCGGTGACGTGAATGGGGACATCAGGAGTGTGAGTCACCCTTTGCTCTTCCTTCGCCTCAGCCTCATGTCCCTGGTGTGCGAGGGCGAATGCGAGCAAATCCTTCCCCTCGCCCCGAGCTATAGTTTCATTTGCTCGTCGTGCGATGGCTGTGCCAGAGGCAATGCGCTCCAGGCAGCCGATATTGCCACAGTTGCAGCGTTCACCGTGCCAATCCACGGTCATATGTCCCAGTTCTGCCGCCGTCCCGCTCACACCCTCGACAATTCTGCCATCCGTGATGACGCCGCCCCCGATTCCCGTGCTGATCGTGAGATACACCATATCGCGGCTGCCACGACCCGCCCCAAACATATACTCGCCCAGACCAGCAGCATTCGCATCATTCTCCACAAAAATGGGAACATGAAACTGCTCACTGAATATGTCTTGTACTGGTACGTTCTTCCAGCCTGGCAGATTGGGCGGTACGTAGACTATTCCCGTCCGATTATTGAGCGGTCCAGGCGCACTGATACCGATACCCGCGATCTGATCGAGCGAGGTATCGGCCTGATCGAGTGCCTGCCGCACCGCCTGAAAGAGGCGTGGCATAATCCGCTCCGGCGTTGGATTATCACCCGTGAGCAGGCTAACGCGTGAAAGCAACTTCGCGCCACGCGCCACCGCTGTACGAATTTGCGTCCCTCCCAGGTCAACCGCTACCACGAGTGGCAAATTCTCAGACGCCTCCTGTCGCGCCCCAACATGCTCTGCATTCATTCCCATAGCTCCCACCAATGTAATCTTTGTTAGATGATACTCCATTTGAGGAATGGGGACAAGTGAGCTAGGAGCTGTTTATAATTCACAACTAATTTGATGCATACTCAACCAAATTATAACCATTTCAATACCTATAAGAGATAGATTAAGAGTAATATCTGGGCATGAAAAATAATGTATATAGTAAAATATAAAATAAAAATTATTAAGATACATTTTGATACTATCAAAACTAGATAAATAAGCTGAGGTATATATGTCTACACCCTTCTCTGACGATCCTGTTCTTACCACGAGCAAGGTTTTCGATACGCCCATTCCTTCTCTATTGAAGAAGAATGATCAGTTCAAGCATATGCTCTTTGTGAAGCAGAAACGCCAATTCAAGCACCCTCTCTTTGCAAAGCTGCAACAGGATTACATGGGACCTCTCATTCTTCCCTCTCGGATAGCAGCGCAACAGCATGGTACGTTGTGTATGCCTGCTGTGCTTCTAGCAAGCGGGAGACAGGTGCAGATACGATTGCGCCCTTTGTGGTTTATCCTGCTCTATCTGGTGTGTCTGGTTCTCAACCTGCTCTTTATGGGAAAAAGTATTCTGCGACCGCTCAATGTGTATCTAACCTATGCCTGGGCATCATATTTACCTATTGCCTTGATTGGCATTATTGGTGCTATCGGATCGCTGCGTCTCAAGAATCCTCCATTTGAGGGCAAAGTAACTCAGCCTGTCATATTTATGATTCCAACAATTGCACGACTAGATACAGTACCCGCCCTCAAACGGGTGGTTGACTCTATTCTGCTCTGTGCGCCACAGCATCTGTCCTCATTTACTATTCATATCATCACAGAAGAGGATGCCGTGGGTATTCCTGATCTACAACGGGTCTACAGATTTCATCCTCAAGTAACTCTGATTATTGTTCCCGCTGCTTATAGGACGGTCAATGGCACTAAGTACAAGTCGCGTGCGAACCAATACGCGCTGGAGTACCGTCACGCTTATGATCTGGATAGGAACGATGTCTTTGTCTATCATGGCGATGATGACACTGGAATTGGACCTGACACCATCTGGTCAATAGCTCACTTTCTCAAAGAAAAGAGCGGACGATACGATCTGGCACAAGGTGTCCTCACTTACCCACATCAGTTATGTCCCTCCTGGTTCTGCAAACTCGCTGACTCATTACGGCCAGCCGACGACCTCACCCGTTTCCTGTTTTTTACTGGACTGCTTGGACGCCCGCTAGCGGGACTGCATGGAGAACACTTGCTTGTTCGTGCAAGTGTTGAGCATACCATCGGGTGGGACTTTGGGGCGTCGGTAAAGGTAGAGGATGCCTATTTTGGAATGTATTTCTCACAACGCTATCCTGGGCGTTCCACCTTTCTTCCCTCCTGCTCTTACGGTGCCTCACCTGCCACCGTATCTGATCTGGTGAAGCAGCGGCGGCGCTGGGCCGCAGGTTTGTTTGCTCTCTTCTTTGATCGACGTATATCAATACCAGCCAAGTGGTCGCTCTGCTACGCGACGTTCAACTGGGTAGCGGGGATATTGCAACATGTCGGGGTTGTCCTGATCTTATCCTACTTTTTTAATGGCTTCAATACCAGCCCGGCCTTTCAGGTCTTTATTTACGTATGGTGCTTTAACCTGGCGTATTTCCTGTGGTTGTATCTTGAAGGACTTCGCATGAATCTCGATGCATCACAAGCAGCGCGCTGGACCTACTTTGTGTTGCCGTGGATCGTGATTATGCTCATGCCTGCATTCTCTTTTGTGGAAGCGTGGGCGGCTCTCTTAGGGCTGAAAGATTTTCTGCTTAAAAAGAAGGGGTTTGAGGTCATTAGCAAAAAGATATAACCTATCAGGACTGCAAATTCAGACTTAACTTCAGGGCTGTGTCAACTTTGCTCAATTCTTCGGTAGTGATGGCACCTCGGCGACGGAGGAGGCGGGATTTCTCGATGGTCATGACCTGCTCGCATTTTACGTCGGTTTTGTCGGTCAAGCCATTCTCTTCGTTGGGGATGATACGGACGTGTAGGGAAAGTTCGCGTTCGGTGCGGCTCATGGAGACAACTATAGTCAAGGGATACGCAGGGGATGCGTTTCCGCGATCATTTTGGATAATTAAGGCAGGTCTTGTACCTTGCTGTTCAGCACCTCGACCAGGGGACCAGTTCACGTCCCAAATCTCACCACGGCGTGGGCTTGGAGGAACATCATATTGTCCAGGGCTGGGCTGCGAATGCCTGGCCTCACTACTCATTCAAAAACCATACCTTACGCAACCATACCTTCGGTACTAGCGTGAAAAAAGAATTGAGCTTCTTCAAGGGTGTCTGGGATAGAACCAAGGTAGGCGTAAGCTTCGTCGAGGGTGGAATTGAGGGAGGAAATTGCTTGTTCGCGTTTCTGGACAATAGCCGATTTCAACTGCTCGTAATTATCTTGTCTCATCAGTTCCATAATTGTCTCCACGACATCTCCTAGAGATGACTCTAGTTCAACGGCGAGAGCTTTTAACTCTTTATGCTGCGTTGATGGGATTTGGATAGATTTTCGGACGAGGTTCTCATGACGATAAAAATCTGTATGGACGACAGCCATGAAGATGCCTCCTAATTACTACATGATCTATATTTCTCTTCCAATTGTACTTGTCTCATCCCAAATTGTCAATAAAGATGTGTAGCCTTTTCGATACAAAACTGAAAAATCGCAAAATTTAGTTTTGTAGTATACCTTCCTTCGATGCACACTTATCCAGCTTTTTTATCCAGAAACAACACACGGCATGGCTTCATGCGTTCGCATGAAGCCATGCCGTGTGTTGTTTCTGAGAAGCTTATACCTCTACCACAATCGGTAGAATCATCGGGCGGCGGCGCGTCTTCTCATAGAGGAAGTCGCTTAGGGTGTGCTTGATCTTATCCTTCACAAAGGACCAATCGGAGGCGTGTCCGTTGAGGCCAATGAAAGACTCAAGGACGCGGTCCTTCGCGCTATCAAGCAGTTCCTCAGCATCGCGCATGTACACGAAGCCACGTGAGACGATGTCGGGACCGGCAAGCGGCTGACCCGTTTCCTTATCGACGGTGAGGATCGCCATCAAGATACCGTCTTGCGAGAGCACCTTGCGGTCGCGCAACACGATCTGGCCCACGTCACCCACACTCAGACCATCCACATAGACGTTTCCGCTGGTGGTATGACCAACTGTCTTGATAGATTCGTCACTCACTTCGATTATATCGCCATCTTCCGCGACTACGATGTGGTCTTCTGGAATTCCTAGCGAATAAGCGAGCTTTGCGTGGAGTACCAGTTGACGGTACTCACCGTGGACAGGCATAAAGAACTTTGGGCGAACCAGATTAAGCATCAGCTTCAGTTCTTCCTGCGCGGCATGACCTGAGACGTGCACGGTTGCGATGGCCTGATAGTAGACCTCAGCCCCCTGGCGGAAGAGGTTGTTGATCGTGCGATTGACCATTTTTTCGTTGCCAGGTACGGGTGTTGCCGAAAGGACAATTGTATCTCCAGCCTGGATGTGCACAAGGCGATGATCCTGGTTGGCGATGCGCGTCAATGCAGAGGTTGGCTCTCCCTGGCTTCCCGTGCAGATGATAGTCACCTGATCGGGCCTGAACTTGGTAATGTCCTCGGCGCGAATAAGCGTTCCCTTGGGAATGTTCAGGTAGCCAAGCTCTATCGCCATCTGCACATTGTTGACCATGCTTCGACCAACCAGCGCCACAAAGCGTTCGTAGCGTGCCGCAACATCGACTACCTGTTGAACGCGTGAGATCAGCGATGCGAAGGTAGCGATAATGATGCGTCCGGGAGCATTCGCGAAAATCTTGTCGAACGAGTCGTTAATCACCCGTTCAGAAGGCGTAAACCCAGGTGACTCGATACGTGTGCTATCACCCATCATAACCAGCACACCCTCGTTACCGATACGTGCTAGCGTGCCAATATCAGCTGGCTTACCATCAACAGGCGTATAGTCAAACTTGTAGTCGCCTGTATGTACTACCGCACCAGCAGGTGTATGAATAACCACACCTGTCGCGTCGGGAATGCTGTGGTTGACACGGAAGAACTCAACATCGGACTCCCCTAATTGGACGTGATCGCCTGGAGTAACGACATTAATAACTGTCTTTTCAAGCAGCCTATGCTCTTTGAGCTTTACCATAATCAGGCCGTGAGTGAGACGGGTTGCATAGATGGGAGGAAAACCAAGCATCGGCAAGACGTAGGGGAGACCACCAATATGATCTTCGTGACCGTGCGTGATAAGGATGCCGCGTATACGGTCTTTCTTGTCGGCGAGATAGCCTGTATCGGGGATAACTAGATCGACACCATACATCTCATCATCGGGGAACATCACCCCTGCGTCAACAATGATGATATCGTCTCCGTACTCGACGACCATCATATTCTTTCCGACCTCCCCTAGTCCACCTAGCGGGACGAGTCGAACTTTTTCTATTGTCAAGGTAAAAAGGACCTCCTGACTACACACGTGTGTGTAGCATAGCTATAAACAAATTTAATTAAAGCATTTATCTCCACTCCCGTTTCCGCCAACAGGAGTAAAAGCCAAATAAAAATACATCCGGGCAAGGTAAAATAAGCTATACGGGTCCCTCTGGAAGTGTACCATAAGGGGTATCAAAACACAAGCAGAGGATGCCGTAAGGGTGCCCGTCAATTTTTTGCAGAGAGCTTGGGACGACATGCAGGACTGCGTTTCCAGGGATGATGGGCCGAAGGACGCGAAGAACCCGGCAAGGTAGCGGCAGGGTGAGGCAGACGAGGAGAAG